>Ga0181580_10002018_pt1 | contig 16332 bp, 13 predicted proteins | sample 071ome_23_FD_132413 | JGI IMG/M metagenome (GOLD analysis project Ga0181580, IMG submission 132413) | Coastal salt marsh microbial communities from the Groves Creek Marsh, Skidaway Island, Georgia - 071403BT metaG (megahit assembly) | ecosystem: Environmental > Aquatic > Marine > Intertidal... | reverse complement strand
CTGAATATCTGCGTCGGATCGGGCAGCACGGCTAAAAGCCCTCCCGAGCCGACGCTCGCGCGCAGCGCCGCCACCGTCTCGCCTGTTTGGTCGTCCTTCGTCTCCATCACCCCTTCACCGCCGCCGTTACCACCGTCGTACGTCGCCCCACCTTTAAGTTTATACACCTTTTGCGTCCCTTGAGTCGCCAAAACCAACCCACACGAATCACCGACGACCACGCGCATCCCGCTTTCGTCCCCGCTCACCAACCCGCCCCCCATGGACACCGAGTACGCCCACGCGCAGTCGCTTCCCGCCTCCAACCCACCCCTCGGCGTCAACACCTTGACTGGGTACCTCGCGTAACACCGACTGATTGTCGACGTCCCGCGCTCTCGCGTCACCTCGACCGTCGACGTTTCGCACGCGCGTTTCGCTCGCGCGTCGTCGCTGAAAAAGTCGTCATTAAACTGCACTTTTTCAGCCACCCGTCGTTGCCGCGTCACCGCCGCCATCGCGTCGGCGTCGGCGTCGTCGTTCGCGGACCCTGGAAGTTCTCGCGGCGACGGCGAAGACGCGCGCGCGCGCTTCGAGCGCATCGCGACCGGCGTCGCGGTGTCGCGAGAGTGTCGACCGGGACGTGACTTTTCGTGAAAGGGCAAATGTGAAAAATATTTTTGCGCGTGCGTCTGTATTACGCGCTTTAAACTATTCAATCCTGACGACTCGGGGCGACGATGACGCCCCCGGTTTGCGCGCGCCACTCGTTGAGAATGTGCGTCGCGATTTCCTCGACGCCGACGCCCTTTTTCGCCTGCGCCATGACGACTGGGCCGTCGTCTCTTTGCTTTTTGGCGTCGCGTTCCATGACTTCGAGCGAAGCGCCGACGGCGTCGGCGAGTTCGCACTTATTCACCACCAAGAGATCGGCTTGGGTGACCCCGGGACCGCCTTTGCGTGGGATTTTATCCCCACCGCACACGTCGATGACGTAGACGATGTAATCGGCGAGTTCGCGCGAGTAATTTGCCGCGAGATTATCGCCGCCCGACTCCATCAGACATATTTGCGCCCCCGGGTACGCCCCCGTGAGCTCCTCCACCGCGTTCAAATTACTCGAAATGTCCTCCCGGATCGCCGCGTGCGGACACCCACCCGTTTCCACCGCCCGAATCCGTCCCGGGTCTCTCAACGCGTCGTGCGCGATCAAAAACTCACCATCCTCCTTTGTAAAAATGTCATTCGTCACGCACACCACGTCGTAGTCGTCTCTCAACCTTCGACACAACGCCAGCGTCAACGCCGTCTTCCCCGTGCCCACCGGTCCACCGATCCCGACCGTGAACGCACGTTCCTCGTACGTCTGCGCCCGCCGCTTCGCCGCGCCGCTTCCCCCGCGTTTCAGACGCTTCGCGAACGACCCGGGTCCTCGAAGCTTTTCGTGTCGGTGCGGCTTGAGTCCGTCGTGTTCGTGCCATTCCCCGTATTCGACGACGTCATCGTCGTCGCCGTGCGCGTCGCCGTGCGAGTGTCCGTGTCCGTGTTCGCGTTCGTGTTCGCGTTCGCGTTCGCGTTCGCGTTCGCGTCCGTGCGCGTCCTCGCCCATGGCCGCAGTCGTCCTCTGGCGTCCTCTGGCGCATCGAAGGTTTCCTTTTTTTCACGTAAACAACACTGTTTACACATACACGATAGATACTACACGAAGAAAAATTCCGTGCGCCCATCGAGGCTGATGACAGCCGTGGTACCGAAACAAAAACGAAACGAACCGTCACACGTGTACCGGTACGTACGTACCGGTACCGATAGTATTCAAACCATAAAATACCCATGTAAACCAAATAAAATCAAATTGGCGGTCCGAAACGTCGGCGCCGGTCGACCGGCGTCGCTTCGGACGACGACCCCGCCCTCGCCCTCGGGCGTCCCCGGGCGAGGACGCGTCGCGGTCGACCGGTCGCGACCCGAACGCGCGATTGTCATTCATTTTTTTTCGTTTCGCGCGAGCGCGTCGGACTCGACCGGCGACGCCGACGCCGACGCTCGCGAACGCGAACGCATCGAAACCAACAGCGACGGGCGCGCGGTCAGCGCGAGCGTCATTTCGGGTTCGTCGAACGTCAACCGCGCGACTCGACACCGCGACGGACGGACGGACGTTTGCTGTTTTAATTCCTTCGCTCGTTTCGTCTCTTCCGCGCGCTCGCGTAGGAATCGAAACGCACGGGAAGGGCGCGTCGTCGACTCGATTCGGCTCTGTGGGCGAAGCGTGCGCTTTTCCACTGACTCGCGCATCGCGTCGCATCGCATCGATACAGAAGGAAACGACGGCGCGCGATGCGGTTGACACCGTGTGAGATTGAGAAGATTAACGTCCTGTTTGCGGCGGGACGGCTCGCGCAGCGACGGCTCGCGAGCGGGGTTCGGTTGAACCACCCCGAGGCGACGGCGCTGATCGCAATGCGCGTGTGCGAACTCGCGAGAGACCCGAGGAGCGGCGGCGAAGAAGATGGAAGTCGGCGACCGACGACGACGGCAGAGGCGCAAGACTTGGGGAAAGGGATTCTTGGGACGAGGCACGTCTTGCCGGGGGTTCCTGAACTCGTCGGGGATGTGCAGGTGGAAGCGACGTTTCCGGACGGGACCAAGTTGGTGACTATTCACGACGCGATTTGTCGCGAAGACGTCGACTTGGAGCTCGCGCTCAGAGGGTCCTTCTTACCGCGACCGAGCGATGACGTGTTCCCGCCGGTGGGCGCTGAGCCTAAGCAACCGGCGCCAGGGGAGATTTGCACGAGTAAAGACAGCCACGAGCTTCTCGCGGGACGGGAAAAGACCAAGCTGAAGGTTACGAATTCGTGCGATAGACCGATTCAAGTGGGAAGTCACTTTCATCTCATCGAGGCGAACCGGTTTCTCGTCTTTGATCGCCGCCGGGCGTACGGGAAGCGATTGGCGATTCCGAGTGGGACAGCGGTGCGATTCGAGCCTGGCGAGTCTAAGACGGTGACGCTCGTGGAGATTTGCGGGAATCGCGTCGTGAAGGGTGGCAACGGGTTGGTCGACGGTCCAGCGACGCCGGAACGACTCGAGGAAGTCATGACTCGGGTTCGAGATGGCGGGTTCGGACACGCCGACGCTGAAGATCTCGGCGCGGGAGATCCTGTGATGATTTCGAGAGGGAAGTACGCGCACATGTACGGTCCGACGGTGGGAGATCGCGTGCGTCTCGGTGATACGAATCTGTATGTGACGCCCGAGCGCGATTTGACCACGAAGGGCGAGGAGTCCAAGTTTGGCGGAGGTAAGACGCTTCGAGAAGGTATGGCGCAACAGGCGGGCGTCGGTGCGGACGTGGCGCTCGATACCATCATAACGAACGCGCTCATCATCGATCACAGTGGTATTTACAAGGCGGATATCGGTATCAAGGATGGACACATCGTCGGGATTGGCCACGGAGGTAATCCAGACGTCGCCGACGTGACGCCGGGAATGGTTGTCGGCGTCAACACGGAAGCCATCGCCGCGGAAGGGTGCATCGTCACTGCCGGCGCTTTGGATACGCACATTCACTACATCTGTCCGCAACTGTGCACGGAGGCTGTGGCGAACGGTATCACGACGCTCTTGGGTGGAGGCACCGGTCCGGCGACGGGTTCGTGCGCAACGACGTGCACCCCGTCGCCCGCGCACGTTCAATTCATGTTGGAGACCACGGACACGCTGCCGCTGAACTTCGCCTTTACCGGAAAAGGCAACACCGCCTCTCCAGAGGGTCTTCATGAGGTTATTCAAGCCGGTGCCGTCGGTCTGAAGCTCCACGAGGATTGGGGCACGACGCCTGCCGCGATTGACAACTGCCTCAACATCGCCGAGGAATACGACGTCGCCGTGACAATTCACACGGACACCCTCAACGAGTCTTGCTGCGTCGAAAAGTCCATCGAAGCATTCAAGGGACGAACTATTCACACCTATCACTCGGAGGGCGCCGGCGGTGGACACGCCCCAGACATTATCAAGGTCTGTGGAGAAAAGATGGTGCTCCCTTCGTCCACCAATCCCACTCGCCCGTACACTTCGAACACCGTCGACGAACACCTCGACATGCTCATGGTGTGCCATCACCTCGATCCGAGCATCCCGGAAGACGTCGCATTTGCCGAGTCGCGCATCCGTGCCGAAACCATCGCGGCGGAGGATGTCCTGCACGATATGGGCGCGTTGAGCATCATGGCGAGCGATTCGCAAGCGATGGGCCGCGTCGGCGAAGTCATCCGACGAACCTGGCAAACAGCGCACTCGAACAAGGAACAACGTGGGTCTCTGCCGGAGGATCAAGGTACGGGTGCGGATAACGCGCGCGTCAAGCGATACGTGTCTAAGTACACAATCAACCCAGCCATTGCCCATGGACTTTCTCACAAGATTGGCAGCGTCGAGGTTGGCAAGTTTGCGGACGTCGTCATTTGGAAGCCCGCATTTTTTGGAGCCAAGCCAGAGATTGTCGTCAAGGGTGGTCAAATCGCATGGGCGCAAATGGGTGATCCGAACGCGAGCATTCCCACCCCAGAGCCCGTCTTCATGCGTGGTATGTTCGGCGCTCTCAAACCGGGCAAGTCCTGCATCGCCTTTGTAAGCGCCGCCGCGGCAAAGGCGGACGTCGGCGCAAAATACAACCTCAGCAAACGCGTGGAAGCCGTCGTCAAGTGCCGAGGACTGAGCAAAGATGACATGGTACACAATAGCGCGTGTCCTAAGATTGAAGTAGACGCGGAAACGTACGAGGTTCGCGCGGATGGAGTCGTGTTGAAATCCGCGCCCGCGAAAGAGTTGCCACTTGCGCAGCTCTACTTCATGGCGTAAAGCGTAACCCCGAATAGTTGTATTCATCTTGATGCAAGAAACTTCATATTACAAAAGTCTAAGCGTGCTCTGCAGGTGGAGACTTAATGAACACTAAAGATTCTTGAAAGAAGGATGGATAACCTCTATCGCGATAATACTGCGGTCTAGAAATAAACGAAACCTACTCGTACATCTTGAATAAATATAAAGAATAAAAGAAACCCACGTCGTTTTCATGCGGTGACATGATGAATGCTCTTCCGCCGCGACGCGAGAAGTCACGAGGCAACGCCTACAAGTGACCGTTGATCAAACGAGCACGGTAGCCCGGTTGAGCGGAAAGCTTGACGTTTTCCTTTTGGTCCGGAGTGAGCAAGGCGTCGATCTTGGATTCAATGAGATCCATGCGCATGTGCACGTCATCGTTGGTGAACATACCCTTGAGAACGATGGAGATGGAATCCCAGGACTCGTAGACCGGCAAGAGAATAATCACAGCGGTGGCGACGGTACCCCAGGCGAGGGCGATGCCAACCCAGAGGTTGAAGTAGCCCTTGTTGAAGACACCGCAACCGGCGCTGGTACCGCAGCCAGCCGGGAGGGACAAGCACGGCCAGACGATAATCATGATGAAGGAGAAGCCAACACCCCACTTCTTGATCCAGGCGAGGGCGTCAGTGAGTTGCTTCGGGTTGGATTCAGTGTCTTCCTCGAATTCCGGAAGCTTGTCATCGATGAGTTGGATGCGGTCGTTCAACGTGCTGAAGTCAAAGTTTTGCGGGTTCTTGAAGGAGAGCGCAGCGTGGACGATACCAGACGAGCAGATGGCAACAACGTTACCGGCAAGCATTGGGTAGTTCATGCCGAGAGTATCAATGGTGACGGAGCCTTCGAGACCAGCGGCAACCGAGATCCAGGTGATAAGACCGAGGACGAGACCAGTGACGGCGCCGACGACGGCGCCAGTGCCGTTCGCCTTGTCCCAGGTGAGGACGAAGGAGATCGGCATGACGGCGGAACCGATGAAGATACCCATCATGAGGTAGACAAAGCCGAGGGAAAGCGCGAGTTCATCGAGGATCAACGAAAGGAGACCCATGAAGACGCCGAAGGCGACGACGCCATAGCGGGAGACACGCAAGATGTCTTCGCCAGTGGCGTTCGGGTTGATGTACTTCCGGTAGACATCGTACGCGAACAAGGAGGAGACAGCAATTTGCTCGGCAGAGCCAGTGGACACGATGGCCATGAAAAGCATGATCGTGATCGCGGCAGCACCACCCTTACCCAACAAGTGGGTAGCAACGGCTGGCGGCACGAGACCAGAGCCGGCTTCAGTGGCAGTCACCGGCAAGTCGAGAGCGACGGTAGCGAGACCCATGGCGGTGGCGAGGGCGAACGGAATGGTGAACCAGACGAGACCGCCGAGGAGGTAGCCCTTGGTGGAGGAGGACGGCTTGGCCGCGATGGCGGATTGCCAGTAAGATTGGTCAACGAAGACGGTACCGAAGTTACCGACAATGTTAATGATGCCGAAGATGACGCCACCTTCCGAAAGCATCGTCAAGTAGGAGCCCTTTTGGTTCTTGGCAACCGGACCGCAGTTTTGGCCGAGACCAAGCTTTTCGGTGCAATCAGTTTGAGCCACGACCGCAGTCAAGAGGTCGTACACCTTGCCCGGGGAGCCGAGTTCGGCGTCGCCGGCGTACACGATGTAGATGAAGGAAATGAGAATGGCGAAAATGATCGCGGTGTGGATGTAAGACGCCAAGAAGGTCGCCTTGAGACCACCAGACATGGTGTACGCGATGACACCGAGCGGGATCAAGAAACCAGCGACGGTCGTGTTCATGCCGGTGAGCGCGTTGACGGTGGCGGCACCACCGAGCACGAGCATCGAAGACACGATGACGTTGGTGAGGAAGCAGAAGAAGATGAACACCTTTTGCACGTTGGCACCCCAACGAGCATCAATGATTTCGCAAATAGTGTGCGCGTTCGGAGCATATCGCTTCACTTGGATGGCGAGCATACCGAAGAGCAACACTTGAATCGTCGCGCCGGACGCGTACCAAAACGGACCAGAGACGCCGTATTGGTACGCGACGTTGGAAGACTGCAAAAGAGTCGCCGCCCAGGTCCACTGGGAGACGATGACAGACGCAGTCAAACCAGTCTTAACGTTACGACCAGCCGTGTTAAAGTACTCAGAAGACACGTTCGTACCACCGTAACGCTTATCCAAGCCCATGATGATCGCCGTGGCGACGGAGAAGAAGAGACCGAAACCGATCACGATGCCGTAACCCGCACCCGTCGGGAGCACGGCTTGACCGCCGAAAAAGCTGCGACGCGATTAAAACAAGCGATTAAACCAACCCGTCGTCGTCAGTCTCCATCCATCCGGGGCCCATCAGGCGCCCATCAGGCGCCCATCAGGCGCCGCCGTCGAGCCCCCCAAAAGGTCGCGACCACCAAAGTGTCGACACGAATCGTCCCTTCGCGCATCGAAGAGGCATCGCGCGCGCTCGCACCTCGCTTGACGGACGCATTCGGACGCCGTGGCGTCCCACGAGTAGTACGCTGTCGCTTCGCACTCAGCTTGAGACATGATTACCGGATTCGCTCGCTCGCGCGTCCTGTTCTGCCGTCGACCCGGTCGTCCGTGGTCGTAATCGTTCACGCGCGACGGACCCTTTCGCCCCTTCGGAAACGTCGCCGGGAGAGGGTTTAGCGATGTCGGGGATCGATCCCGCGTGTACGACGAAACAAACACACTGGTGATTAAAGTTTAAAGTACGTGTCTTCCCGGTCGCCACGTCGACCCTATAAACCAAAAGGTCGCGCGAAGGAGGACGGTCGGGCCGGAGGCCCTTCGGGCGACGCCGGTCGACACGCGACCTTTTTATGTGATGTGATACTACATACCTATACGTAGGTACCGGTAACTCGATCAGGACTAGTAGCCAGGCTGGGTGAGACGCGTTGGATGTGATACTACATACCCATACGTATGTACCAGTAAACGAAAAAAAAACACGCCTCTATCCGTGGTGCGTGACGGTTCGTATCTCATATTAATACATCTCAGATGGGTTTGTGATCACGGGTAGTGCGCGCTTGTGATCCATACATAGTGCGTGATGAGTGGTAGCTATCGAGGGGCTAACTGGAAAAGAGCCTCGCCGGGGCGTCGTCGTGGGCGCCCTGGACGGCGTCGATGACGAGGGCGCTGGATGCGGCGTACGCGACGGCGCGCGACGCCGCGTGACGCGTCGTCATCGTGTGCGCGTGCACCTCGCCGACGGTGGCGGCGGCGGTGGCCCGCGGTCTGGAGTGGAGGTCGTGGCGACGAAGCGCCGACGCGCACGCGGGTTCGGCGAAGCGGGCGAGCCGACGAAGCGCGGCGGATGTTTCCAGCGGCCCGCTCGCGTTGAGCCGCGTCGCCGCGCTGCACGCGTCTCGTAAAACGAGATAAACAAAGGTTCGAACGGTGGTGAGCCGATCGAGGCGGAGAACGGCGGCGATGGCGCCGAAGACTGGGGCGACGTGGGGCGGAGCGGCGTCGGCGGCGAACCGACGAGCGTCGCGAATCGCTCGCAACGCGCCGATGGTGTCGTCGACAGCGAACGAGGTGTGCGCCGCGCGAAGGAGAGCGCTTCCGGTGGATGCGCTCGCGCGGCTCGCGACGTGGTTTCCCGCGCTGAGGGCTGTGAACTCTCGGTTGAGGGCGACCCAGGCGTCGAGCCACGGAGGGACGGGCGTGGAGCCGGCGGTTGGTGTCGATGTCGACGCCGTCGTCATCGCCGTCTCGACGCACTCCCGCGAGGCGAGCACGAACGGGACCGCGGAGTCGATGGCGTGTTGTCCCGCGCGCGCGGCGAATCGTTCGACGTCGTCGATGCCGTCGGCGTCGTCGTGAAGGGTGACCCCGGCGAGCGTCGCCGGTTCGAGCCCGACCGAGTGGGCGAACCCTCCGGTGGGTAGGAGCGGGTCGACGAGCTGGAAGAGCGCCCAGGCGGTAGGAAACTCCATGATGGCCGGGCGAACGGGCGGCCGGGCGCGTCCGCGATCGGTGGTGTGACGTCAGCTCGAGGTGAATGAAGTAGGTGGTGCTCTTTTTGGCGTTTCAGCTCTAACAAGTGATGGTTACAACAAATATGATGGTCACCCGTGTTGTTTACACGGTTTTCCCGGACCGTAGTGATCGGTGGATTTACCGATGACGACTTTGTGACACGCGCGACAAAAGTGCGTGTCGCACGCCCAACAACGGATGTGGTTGTTTCGGTCGAATCGGGCGTTGGCGGCTTTACAGCGAACGCAGCGAGCGATATCGGCGCCGCCGACGTTCGCGGCGCCGCGACGGGCGGCGTCGTTCGCAGCGCCGGCGAGATTAAGACGAGCCATTTGATCTTCCCAAGCCTCGACGGCGGCGAGATCGAAGAGTTGACAGGCGCTGGATCCGTCCTCGCCGTTGACGTTTCGGTAGTGCGAATATCCGTCACCGGATAATTTTTGCCCGCACGTCCAACAAAAATATGCCCCGCACGCGCACGTCATTTTGTTGCACCCTTCGTTCTTTTCAACCCCAGCCTTGCACTCGGGGCAGCGCTTGCCGCGTTTCGCCACGTACGCCGCGGCGGTGGCGTCGGCTAACTCTTCGCGATATTTGCGCAAAGCCTCCTCAGACATTTGCGAGTTTCCGGCTCTACGGCCCTCGAGCACGGCGAGACGTTGCGCCGCATTGAGACACTCCGCACCGGCGTGCCACGCGTCGCGGCAGAGCGTACAAAAGGCGTACATACAATTTATACATCGACCGCAGTGATCGTCCCCTTCATCCTCCAAAACGGGCGTCTCGCACCTTGGGCAGTACACGACATCAGGCATAGAATCCAACGTCTTTGCGAGAAGCATACTTTCGTACTTTTCAAACTGTTCGCCGTCCAGAACGGCTCTCACGACGCTCGGATCCATCGCGCACGAGCAACGCGGCTCTGGGCAAACCAGTTGAGTGACCGAACCATCGCGCACGTGGACTTCCACCATTCTCTCGACGCAATCGACGCAAAAATGGTGCCGACAAGTTGCCGATATTTGTCTCATGTTGACACCTTTGACTTGATCGCAAAAACACAGTTTACAAAGATTATCTGCGCTCGCGAGGAATGCCTCGCGTCTCGCGAGTGCGTCTGCGCGCAACAACGCAAACTCAGCGTCCAACGCGCTCTGGCACGTCGTCACGCCACGGGGATCGAGTTCGAAATCCTCGCCACACCAACCAAGCGCAACCTCAGAAACATCCAACACGCCATCGTCCGTGAGCAAAACATCAGTGAGCGCTCGCTCTTGCAAGAAAGAAGCCCACTCGTACACTATGGGTTGTCCGCGTAACGCTTCGTCTGAGAACATGTCATCCAATCTCGCGCACAGCGCACTCAGATGACTGTTGGACAGCCAATTCGCACGAATGGCGTACGCAGGCGGTCCGCGTGCGGGATAGTCTGCAGGGAAAATCACCTCTAAAAATATTTCCGGTGCTGCAACGAGCTTCGCGCTTAGCGCCGCCGCCGCCGTCTCCTCCCTCGTCTTCACAGAAAATCCCCCGTCATCCCCCGTTTCGCACTTCAGTGCGAGCGTAAACCTAAACAACCGATCGCTCTTCCCCACAGCCTCTCTTCCGTCGAAATCGCACTCTTCCATCCGTCGTTTGGCGTCCTCCGCGTCTTCTCCCAGCGCCCGTTCTCCAAATATGCTCGCCAACGCGTCCAACTCATCCATCTGCACGCTTCGGTTCGCCTCGCGATCCGACTCTGGCGTTACCGGGACGTCGTTCTCTCGATACGGCGCGCGCGTCTGCGCCGTCAGGCTTCGCTCGAGCTTCTCTTCCCACATTTTTAATTAAATCAATTCAATCCTCCTTTCGCGGTCGGTGAAGAATCATCGTCAACCCGACGAGAAAGAAGGATACGGAGACTACACCGACGCCGAGGTACGCCGGAACAGCGACGGCGAGATCGTGATGCGGGAAGAACTTGAGCACGGGGTGCCCGTCGTCAATCAGGGGTACCACGAGCGCCCAGACGGTGTAGTACAAGAAACCTGCGGACAACGCGGTCAAACACACGGCGCCAAAGGTTCTATCCTTCATGCGATACGCACCGACGGGAGCGTTCGATAGGCGAAGATGATGGGTTCTACCGTTGGTTTAATCCCACGATTCGGTGTTTTACAAGCGGCGCCGCGCGTTGAAGTGGCGTCGAGGGGCTCTACTTACTCGAGGACGACTGACTAATCCACCTCGGCGACGCGTCGGTTTCGCCAACGTTCGGCGTTTTCGTTAGCGGTGTTTGGCTTGGTGGGAGTGGCGAGCGTACGTTGATCCGCGGGTGTGATCGCGGTCTCTCGCACGAGGTCCTCTTCTTCTTCGGCGTCCATTTCGCCGTCTCCTCCAATGTCGAGCCCGGCGTAGACTTTCTCCTTGCACTGCTTGGCGCTCTTGCCGGGAACGTAGCTTGCCACCTCTGTCCAGAAATTCTTGCGGCCGAGATGGACTTCAACTTGTGCCTTTTGTAAGGCTTCCAGCTGTTCGTCAGACCAAGCGTTGGGATCCTTTCGCGGTCGACCCACGGAGCGCTTTTCATGTGAATATTCACCGTGAGACGTAGTCTTGCGTTCAACTCGCGCCGACTCGTAAGCGTATTCATCTTCGCCCCGTTTGATTTTTGGCTTTGGACCAGGTTTCAGTTTACGTTCGCCGTTGAGCTTGATCTTATTGCTGAATCGTTGATTCGGCGGCGGGCTACCGTCGTGGGAAGCGGAGAGGTGCTTGTTGCTGTTTCGACCGAGCCGAGCCTTGTCCGCTTGACGCCGCTCGAAAGCCTCCGCAGCTGCTGTCTTCGGCCTGTTCTGCGTCATGCACTCGTAGCAAAACCATTCGTTCTCTGGAATGACGTCAAGGCGCGGCACGAGGCAGTGGGTGTGGTACCCGCGATCGCAACCGTCGCACAACAGCATCCGGTCTTCTCCGTCGACGCGTCCGCACGCCACGCAAGCTGTTGGAGCGTCATCCACTGGCGCATGCCTCGGACGACGTTCGTGCGATTGTCTTCGGCTTTCACTGGTTTCTTTGGATAACTTGCCGATGAGTCTCGGATCTGCTGTCTCCAAGGAGCGCAACACGGACTCGGGCAGATTGGCGTTGGTCGGTCCATCCGGAATAACCAGCATACTCCTCGGCGGTCGTCCGCGACCGCGTTTTACGCCTGGTGGTAAGACTGGAACGGGTATCCCGGCCGCGATCATCGCCGCCTTTTTAGCCGCCGCGAGACCAGGCTTAGGACCTGGCTTACCCTTGCGTGTCCCACTTGCTGTTCTGTGGTGTTGCGCGGCCTCTCTTCTATTGCTATGCGATGCGGTCCTACTGGTCCGACCCAAGGTACCGTTCGATCGGTGCCTGTTGTATCGCGGAGCCTCGTCTCTCGAATCGTCCTCCTCCACTTCGTACTCTTCATACTCGTCCTCTGACGACGGTGGCGAGTACGATTTCACATCCTTACGAGGACGGCCGGGTCCGCGCCTCTTCGGATTCGCAGCGGCGTCATCGGTTCGAGCGTCTCTACTCCAATATTCCTGAGGTGCTCGAAGCGCTCGCCCCGACCGAGACGCCGATCCAGGGGCTACAGGACTCATCGGGCTCGTCGGCATTCGTCTCGCAGCACGAAGGAGCGCTTCAGCCTCCGACGCGCCCTGTCTTCTTGAGCGCTTCTTGTTTTGTTCGTACGCGTACGAACCCTCAGGATCCGCACTTCTGTTCGTCTTGACTCTCTTCCTCGAGTGCTTCCCGCGCGGGGACGGCGTTTGCTGTCCGTCGTCCAGCGACATCAAGCGCTGAGCAAAACCGCGCACTGGCGACGGCGGACCCTCCATATCTGCGTTCACCTCATCCGGCGACAGATACCCAGCGTTATAGTCGACGTAATCTCTGACGACGCCAACCGCGTTGCGCTGCCCGGCGAGTTCGGTCGGTTGTCTGACTCGTCCGACTTTGTCTCGTCCATGCGTCTCTCGCTTCGGCGGATGCCCCGCGCCTCGCATGTCGGCCGCACCACGGCGGTGCCCCACATCACCACCCAGCGCGCGCTGCACGACGCGATCGTCGCCTCTTCGCCCGTCTCCTCGTCTCGAGTCGTGCGGATTATCCCATCCCGTCACGACGAGTGGCGCTCGCGAGAAGAGCGTCCCTGTCAGCTTCTTCGCCCCTCCCTCCGCCTTTGCCACACCACCACCGGCGTCACCACCGCCCGAAGCGCGTCGAAGAATCAGATCATCCAACGTCAACGCCGCCGCACGCGCGCCGTTATCTTTCCCCGCCGCGTTCTCATCACCGCTTCCACCCCGTCCGCCGAGAAGACTCGTCGCCAAGACGTCCTCGGTCGCCGCGCCCGATGTCCCTCGAATCAATCCCGCTCGCGGGTCCGGCCACGCCGACATTGCGCCGTGTTATTCCCAGTCTCTTTCGTTCGTCGCCGCGATCGGTCGCGCAGATCGTCGACCGTCCGTCCGTCCGTCCGTCCGTCCGTCCGTCCGTCCGTCCGTCCGTCCGTCGTTAACGATGTCCTTTTGTTTGTTTGATTTGAAAGCAAATCCAAAACAAATAACACCGTCGCCCTCGTTCGTCGCGCGCTCTTCTTCGTACGTCTTTCGCAACACACTGCTTTTGCGTTGCTTTCGTAACGACGACCAACGCGTCGCCGTCGTCGTCTTAACGTGCGTCTTCGTGTGACGGGTTGGTCACTGGTGAAATTTTTGTTTTTTTGAAAAGTGTTATCCCACGAACCGCCACACGTCGTCTCGAAAGCCACAAACACGTCGGTGAACACCGGCGAAAGATGACGGCATCCGAACAACGACGCGCGCTCGCGATCGGGTTCACTATCGGCGCGTGCGCGACGATGGTTGCGACGCGGTCGAACGCGCTCGAAAGAATCGCACGCAAAGCCTGGGACCGAATAGCGACGTCTTCGTCGTCTTCGTCTTCGTCGTCCAGCGCCGCGCGCGCCGCCAAGGAGGAGAAGGAGGCGATGATCACCGAACTCGGACTCATCCCACACCCCGAGGGTGGGTTTTTCGTCGAGACGTACCGAACCGGGGCGACGCCGATGTCTTCGAGAGGGAAGACGTCGTTACCGTCGGCGAAAACAGAGGAAAGCCGAGACTGCGCGACGGCGACGCGACGACGCACGGATGACGCGGACGACGGACGAAGGAATTGCATGACGAGTATTTATTACATGCTCACGCGGGAGAGCGGGCATCAGTGGTGGGCGTTGAATGAGAGCGACCACGTGCACTATCATCACGCCGGCGGACGCGTGACGTATCACTTGGTGCACGCGGACGGGACCTACGAGCGTAAAACGCTCGGACGAGACGTAGCGAACGGTGAAACGCCGCAACTCGTCGTCAAAGGCGGGACGTACAAGGCGGCGGTTTTGGATCCTGGGGCAGAGTTTGGGATGATTGGCGAAGCCGTCGCACCGGGTTTTGATTTTAGAGATTTCAGCTTCGTATCTGCGAAACAACTCAGCGGTAGAAACGCGTCAGCGTACGACGAAACGCAGAGGTACGTCAAACCTCAACCAGAGGATACGTTTGATCACTATTACGACTCGCCGGATGCGCAACCTGGGTCGTCCGAGATGTATTTCACCCCGAAAACGTAGTTGTACTTCTTAAACTCGGCTGTCGGATACGCGTCGTTTAAAAAAGATGAGAGATTTTACATTAAAAACAACACCGCCTCCATCCACGGTGAACTCGCGCGTCGGGTTTCGAAACGCGGATGACATCAAGACGAAAAGACAAAGCGAAGAACCACTGTCGTGGTCGAACGTCGTCATCGTCACCGTCGCGATGTTAAATCTCCAATCCGCCCTCTTCGATCGCAGCCGTGAGTTGTTCCTTCCATTGCTTCATCTCATCCGCCGTCGCTTCGCGACCGTTTCTCGTCTTGAACTCATCGCAGAGCTGTTGCAAAATCGCATCAACGTCGAGCGCCGGTTGCTCGTCTTCTTCCTTCTTCGTCGCGGGCATCGTGAACGTTTGTCGTACTCGGCGTCGTTTAGTAACGCGCGCGCTGTGTGTTTTTGAAGTCTTCACACCGCGACCGACGCCGACGATGGAATCGATCGCGACGACGATACGGGAGAATAAACTGCGCACGATTGGTGCGTTTTGGCTCGTCGGGATCACCGGGGCGTTCGCGGCGCAGACGATGAGCGCGGGACGAGCGGCGAGGAGCAGCGCGTCGGTGCGAGTGATTCACTCGAGGCTTTACGCGCAGGCGGCGACGCTCGCGGCGCTCGTCGCGGCGGCTGGGGTGGAATATTACGAGGGCGGGGTGCTCGGGAAACGGGTGGAGGAGGTGGATCCGTACGCGTACAAGGGTGGGATCCGGAAAGGAACATAGTAGTTTCGTTGCTTTGATTGTAGTTTTGAGGTTTGTAGTTGGCGCACTAGCGCACTCATCGATTAACGCGCGCGGTGGGTCGTGCAGCGATGAGAGGGATGAAGAGATGCTTTATGTTTGCGGTGCGAATATTCATAGCTTTACACTGCGGCTGGTTGACGTCAACGCGAGGATGGGAGTTCGAGTTTGAGACGCGCAGAGACGGCGCCATTGGCGTCGTACTCCTCGACCACTTTTTTAGCATACTCGGGAACGTGTTCCTCGGCGCGTTTCGCTCCCCAAACGCGAGAGACGTAAATGTAGTTGCGAATGGTGTGGTAATCGAGAGAGTACATGCCAAACTCTTTGCCCTTGGGACCGATTTTCGTCAGAAGCCATGCGATGAGGTTTCCAACAAACCGAGGCGCAGGCTTCTCCGGGCCCTTTCCTAATTTCGCCTCGTCATCCGCGACAACGGTTTGCATGACGAACGGACGTCTGTCGCCGCTCGAGACGGAGGGTGAACAGTCCAAATCAGCCCTGACGAGGTCGAGCATTTCCCTCCCGCGTTCGTTTCTAGACGTCACGTATTGCGGATGTCTGTCCATCGGCTTATTCAGATAAGGAACGCCCATGTACCCGACGACGAGGTCCGCCAATCCGTTGACGTAATCGAAACATGAGTAGCACGAAGGCGCGATGACGTCCGTGAGGTCTTTGGCTGGCAAACAAAAGTACGGCACCTTTTCGTACGAACCGTCTTCATGCTTGAGATGCACTCGATAGTCTTGCATAAATTCGTAATGCTTCACCGTCGCCGGATCCTCGCTCGCGGCGTTGACAAACTTATTAAATCCAGCTATCGTACCGTTATCCGTGCAGTTGGTTCCTAGGACGTACAGTTTCTCCAATCCCAAGTACGGTTCTACGGCGCGCAACGCGCTAACACTGCAACCCACGCCGACGAACAACAACCTCTTCAAACCTCTCGCCTCCACCTCTGCCAGAACGCTCAGATTCGGCGACAGGCTCGGTTTCACCCCTCT
>Ga0181580_10002015_pt1 | contig 16342 bp, 15 predicted proteins | sample 071ome_23_FD_132413 | JGI IMG/M metagenome (GOLD analysis project Ga0181580, IMG submission 132413) | Coastal salt marsh microbial communities from the Groves Creek Marsh, Skidaway Island, Georgia - 071403BT metaG (megahit assembly) | ecosystem: Environmental > Aquatic > Marine > Intertidal... | reverse complement strand
TGCCTGGGTTGTCCGGATGACATTGTTCTTTGTTCTTACTCTCCATTTGATCTGCTGACAAGCAGATCAAATCACTTCTTCTCTTTTCTCCGCGGTAGCGGAGCTGTTCCCCCCCTCGCGAGGGGGGAAATTTTTTGATTGGTTCATGCTACCATTTTTTCCGGATTTCCCGCCGCTACTTCAGCTGGCGTCCGGTAATCCAATGCTTGATGGGGACGCCAGTTATTGTATCGATTGAACCAGTTCTTGAGAATCTGCCTCAACGCTAACCCGTCTTTTGCTTCCCACAGTAGAACACCTTCGTATTTGACGCTCCTCCACAGTCTCTCGATGAAGACATTGTCCATCCAGCGTCCTTTCCCATCTTGGCTGACTTGTATGCTGCGTTTCTCTAACTCTCCGATCCAGGCGTCCCCCGTAAATTGGGATCCTTGATCGGTGTTGATTATTTCAGGGAGTTTCTTGGATTGCGCAAATGCAGCCTTTAACGCATCAACACAGAAACCCTCATCCATCGTGCTGGACAGTCGCCATGAAAGCACCTTTCGTGAAAACCAATCCATCACGGCCACCAAATACATGTGTCCTTGCTTCATCGGAATGTAGGTGATGTCTGCGCACCATACCTGATCGGGACGTTCCACTTTCATCCCTTTCAACAAATAGGGATATCGTTTTGCCTTATAACGCGGGATACTCAGCCGGGGTTTCCGGTAGATGGGAACAATGTCCATATCACGCATCAGCCTTTGAATACGCTTACGCCCTATACTCGTTCCCTTCCGATTGAGCACGGCTTTGATCCTTCTTGATCCAAACGTGGGGTCTTTCATATGGATCTCATCTATTTCCCGGCACAGTCCAAGATCCTCAGCCGAAATACCCTTGGGCTTGTATTGGGCCGTTGAACGTGCGATGGACAGCAATTGACACTGTCGTCTTTGACTAAGTTTTTTCAAGTTGGGCTCAATCATTTGTCGTCGATGTCCAAACCCAACTGCACGCACTTTTTTTCCAGCCGGCTCGTGTTGCGGGAGTGCTTATTTGAGAAAGGGGTATCAAGTTGCGGTAAGGCCGCAGATAGTCTTAAAAACATATGGGAATCTCCGATTGATTGCCCAAGCTTCCACGCCTCAAAAACCGACCACATTTGGGCTGCGGCTTGGTTTGAGATCCAATCAATACTAATCAAGTTTCATCGGTTGAGGTTCACAATAAACCTGTATTTTATTCGGCAATTTCCAAAACGTAAGAGTGGAGTTGCTTGCTTATCCGGATTGGACAGTTCTTCAGAGTGAATGGAGGAGGCGTTTAATTTCCATCAATCTATCATGCAATGTGAGCGTGCCGCGTACTGCCTCAGCATAAATGGGATCATTAGTGATGTCTTATTTGGAACGACAAACAAGTAATCAATGCTCCTTGGCTTTCAATGTGGGTTGTTCTTGTTCGAAATTGTGCAAAAAACGTCTAGAAAAAGGTTGGAGTTCTTTGGGGCTGCAGCAGAGGACATTTTTTGAGGATTTGCATCAAAAGGTTCACGCGTATAGGAGATATAAACAACAGACCAGAAGAATGATATGAGAATATGCCTGGTAAACTCTCAGGGGACACTTGGTTTAAAGTAGGTTTCTGTCTAAAAATGTAAACAAAAGTTTGACAAAAAGAACACAATGCCTATATTTGTCTACGTGTGGACGACGCGAAATCAAATGTCTCCAGACTTTCAGCTTATATTTGAAATGTTTGGCAGCGTCGTCACCGTAAAAATAAACAGAACCATATTATGGATAAAGAGAGAGTCACGCCTGTAATCGACCAGGCAAAATCTTGTAAGAGTGTTGATCTGCCCTTTGCTATTCCCGCGGCCGCTAGCCTCGTCGTTAGCGTGTCCTTGTGTTTTTGGTGGATCGAGAATCCGGCCTGTTTGTCGGCATGTGGGTTCTGAGTATCATTGGATTGTGGTGCGTGGTTCGTCTCATGATTGTCACTAACATTGCACGTAATTACTAAATAACTATTATGACATTATTTCCTATATTCGCCTTCGGACTCGTGATCACTGGCATTGTCATCAAGGCCATTCTCAACGCACGTCTGATGATTCAGGCGGACAAATACACCGAAAGCCTCCGTCAACATCATCAGCTAAAATGGAGAGAATATTCTGACCACTTGGCACCTCATCCCGTAGTATTGGAGGAACGCCTCCGTCGCCAATCAAAAGCCTCATAGTCGGATCGTCAGTGGTTCCGTCATGGATTAGTGGACCCTTCGTCTATTATTTATCCAACTCACTGTGGGCCAAGTCATCCGATTTACTCAGCCAGCATATTCAGTAATGGAACGAGAATATTTTTCGTGATACGTAGTGGTATTCATTAAAAGTTGCTTGCACTTTCGGCTGCGTATCACTGAAAAAAATCCTAACGCTTGATGAGGTTTGAATTTAATCTTCTGACATTTCACAACATCTCACTTTTTCTCTCCAAAGAGAGGGTAGATTGGCGTGCTCTTTCATGCACGAGTCTGGTTGCCAGATCTCTAAATTCAGCCGTTTCACTTCCGGCTTGTATATTTCGATCATTGTTCAGACGGCTTCACCGGTTCGATTTGGTTTAACTAACAATTTACCGATGACCTCTATATTACCTGGCAGATCTGATCTTGTGCTCAGCCGGTTTTCAACTCGTTCGGCACCTTAGACAGTCACTTGATAGAATTTGGAAGTGGGATGTAGATTGCTAATGTGTTGAAATCAAGCTGTAAGAGTCAGTCTAGTCTTGTCGTCTTAGCATCTAGAGCTTCTCCGCTTTCACTGCTTGGGAGCTTAGTATTTAGACCGGGAAGTTTTGATTGCACATTTTGCCTTCTGCCCGAGGTGACTACGTTTGGCTCAGGTCCCATTCATATTTTGAGTGTCGAACCAGAGACTTGTTTGATGGTCTCCGTGTATAATTTAAAAAATCGTTTGAGGTGCAGCATTTTGTCACTTGTAACAGTTGACGGTAGAATTATGAAACCAGGTTCATTCTGGATGTTTACTGCCACGATATTCTCAGAAACATGGAGTTGCATCAATGAGTAAAAAAATTGCCATCATAGGGGCAGGGATTGCGGGCATTTCAACTGCCCGTTTGCTTGGGAATGTTGCAGATGTCACTCTTTTTGACAAAGCGCGTGGGGTTGGTGGGCGTATGTCCATTCGGCGTGCTGACCCCTTCTGTTTCGATCACGGTGCACAATATTTCACAGCTCGAACACCCGATTTTCAGAACTTCATACGACCTTCCATTGACACGGGCTTGATTAAACGATGGGACGCTAGGCACGTCTTGTTTGACAAATACACTATCATTTCTCGAAAAAATTGGCTCCTTGATGAGCCGAGGTATGTTGGAGTTCCTGGCATGAATAGTCTGGTCAAGGAACTTTCGAAAGGGCTGACTATTTACACAAAAACCAAGATAACTTCATTAAAGTGGCATAAAGGTTTTTGGGATCTCTTGGACGATCAAGGAAACACTCACAGTGGCTTCGACTGGGTTATTTCCACCATGCCCTCGCCCCAAGCGGCAGAGCTTCTCACTTCAACTTTCAAGCATTACGAGGATATCCGAAGCATTCAAATGCGTCCTTGCTTTTCATTGATGTTAGGTTTTTCTGGGAAATTCATGCTCGATTTCGATGCTGCACACGTCTCTAACTCTGATGTTAGCTGGATTGGTGTGAACAGCTCCAAGCCGGGAAGATCAAATTTCCAAACACTCGTTGTGCACTCAACGGAATGCTATGCCAAGGAGCACCTTGAGGCAGAACGTGATGCCGTCATGAAGGCTCTTTGCGACGAGACCAGTCATATCATTGGGCGAGAAATCAGCGGAGCAAATTTCAAAGCTTTACATGCCTGGCATTTTGCAAACAACGACAAGCACCTATCCTTGCCTTCTTTTCTTGACTATGATCTCAAACTTGCTGCATGTGGTGACTGGTGTCAGGGGGGGCGTGTCGAAGGCGCTTTCAGTTCAGCCGTCAACCTTGTGACCCAATTAAAAAAATATCTAAAAGACTGCTAAAGACGCCGTAGCTTCTTGGTTCAATTGTTTCTTGATAGTGCCCTAAGTCGATTAACCACGTTATAACGAACGCCTAGCTGGAAAGCTGGTAGCACTTCAACATTGTTGTCAAACAACCTAGCAGGGACAGTCCCGCAGTTGCGGGGTCTCGTTCCATCTTACAGACGATCGCCTTCCAGACGCTTCATAAAAGCATCAACACTTTTAATATGAAAAAAAATATCTCAGTTATCGGCGCTTCTGGCGCTATCGGGAGGGCTTTTACGGACTATCTGTCCTCAGTTTTTCCAGACGCCAGGGTGCGTGCATTTTCCCGCCAACCTTTCCAGCTCTCAATGCCCAATGTGGAATGCCATACGATGGATTATCATTGCGAGGATTCCATTCGCTCTTGCGCTGAAGTGGCATCCCTGGAAGCACCACTCGATTTGGTCCTCGTTGCCACCGGTATGTTACATGAAGAAAATCTAAGACCCGAAAAATCGCTACGTGAATTGTCAGCCGAGAAATTTCAACGTCTGTTTGCGGCCAACACCATCGTACCTGCCCTGGTGGCAAAATACTTCCTTCCCAGATTGAATAGAGACACACCTTCTTTATTTGCCACTCTTTCGGCACGGCTGGGTAGCATCAGCGATAATCAAATGGGAGGTTGGTATTCTTATCGAATGTCAAAAGCGGCGCTCAACATGTTCATCAAGAACTCAGCAATTGAAATTGGAAAGCGTAACAAGAACGCCATCGTTGTTGGTTTGTATCCAGGTATGGTGGATAGTGCCTTGTCCAAACCTTATCAAAAAGGCGTTCCTGAATGTAACATCTTTTCCCCCAAGGTGGCGGTTCAAAATATGGCCGCCGTGTTGGAATCTTTAACAACCGAGCAAACCGGTCGGTGTTTTGATTGGGATGGGCAGGAGATACTTCCGTAGATGCAAGTAGCGTGATCCAAATGGGATCTGCGGAGGGTGGATCATGAGGCACTGGCTGATTCATTACGTCATGGTTCGTTGATACCTTCTAAACCAATTTCTTAATCAAGAACCCGGTATTTGCACCATCGATCTGGACTGAAAGTTTGGGTATCTTGGTTTGCTTGCAATGTTCTCAATACAGAGGCACCGACTTAGATACTGTCATTTCAAGGTGTTCAAATCGCTTTCTCCCCCGTAACCTGTCAATTCCATGTAGGCTTCCCCAATTTGATTGCCTTCTAAGTCGATCACGTCACAAGCCCCTTCCCAGTATTCAATGCCACTAATGAGGCCCAGCATTTCCTGGTCGTCTGACAGTGGAACGAGGTGGGCTCGGAACACATTGTTGCTTTTGTGATCGGGAAGAGAGAGTTCGATTTCAACAGGATATGTGTTTTTTGTTTCAGGGCTGGTCCAACGTCTTACGACACGCCACATGTCATCCTGCAATGCTTGATGTGAAGCGTTTCCATCAATGTCCACCCAAGCAAAGGTCGAATATGGATCCGCCTTTTCTTCGGTGGTTCTCATTCGATAGGCCATGATGTCGCGTCCGTCGTTCAGGCGTATGCTTACCCAATCCCAACCGACCTGGTCTTGTTCTAGCTGACTCGAACTGATTTCGTGATCCATCCATGACCACCCTTGAACCTGAAATGACTTTCCCTTCAGCCTGAGCGTGCCGGTTGTTTGCAGACGCGTGAAGGTCATGTAATAACTGGCCGCCTTTGGATTCTCGCCTTTCCTGGAATAACCTTCATCACCAAAAAGAGTCATGGGTTTTCTTGCTGTAAGCTTCAGATTCAGGCTGATGTCTGCGAGGATGCTGCCCTGTAGTTCAAATTCAGCCGTCATGGTTCCCTTTAAGCGGCGCAGTTTCCAGTTGCCGTTCTTCAGATCCATGTCTCCTGTTTTTGCATAGGCCATCCACGGGTTCTTTTGCAAACGTTCCTGGTGATAGAATGTTTTGTCCTTCGGATCTAACAAGGCCATGTGAGCCAGGTGAAGGTCTAGAGAAGAGCGCTGATGGCCATTGGTTGGAGGTTCCGAATCGGATGACAGTCGAAAAAAAGTGGCCTGATAACCATAGCGTTGTCCGTCTTCTGATGTCAGGTGACCGGTGATATACCACCACTCGATTTTGAATTCCGGATGACTTCCGAAATCACGTGGAAATTCGAACTGATGCCCAGCTTTGGCAATAGCATGCTCTTTGATCGCTGCCTGCAATCGCGGAAGGACCATGAAGAGACAAAGCATTAGTGTTGCCATTGAGCTTGGAAAGATCCGTATTCCCCTGGCTATCTTTTTCAACTTAAGGTCTGATTTTTTTTTCATTCTTCCTTGTGCATGCGTTTTGTGGAAACCCACCAGCCGACCGGAATTGTGTTTGCCAGAACAAACAGCGAAAGGATCACAAGCAAACTCACGTGATCGCTCCACGGAATGGCCCTTTGGAGGGTCCATCCAAATGCCTGTTTGTTGATGACCGCAACTAGCAACCAACCCAGGCATGCGCTCAAGATGGTTCCAAAAATGAATCCTGTCCACGCACAAGCTAATCCTTCCATTCCTGTTGCCATTGCCATCCGAAATCGCGTCATACCCAGATTCTTCATTACTTGAAATTCAAGCTGCCTTTCAAACAGGGAGGTGATCATTGCCATAGTTAATCCAGCGATGGCCACGGCTATTGCGATCCATTGTAGTACGTGAGTCACCGAGAACGTCTGGTGAAATATTTCCAATACTTCTTCGCGCAAGACACGATTAGTACGGACTGAAATGCCCGTTTCACGACTCAAAATCTCATTTCGAACCTCTTCGGGATCCGCTCCGGGTTTAAGATATATAGCGATGTTCACGGCGCGTTCATCCTGAAACCAATCACTGACAACATTCCGGTCAACCGCAACTGTTCCTTGCTCATTGCCATATTCAGCAAATATTCCCACAATTTGTACCGTCTTATAGCCGGCAGGTGTTGGTAGTTTGATTTGATCATCGACTTGCACATTAAATCGAGTTTGGAAGCTCTCGTTCACAACGGCAATTGGTATGCTCGTGTTGTTCCTCGCGGATGCAGTTGACGACGGTGCCTGGATCCACATGGCATACTCCCAGTCAGACGGATTCGAGACTGGCATGCTTGTGAGATAGGTTTTTCGTCCTTGATATTCAATGGGAAAAAGTTGCCCTACGTCGGCTCGTTCGATTTCAATATGATCGCAAATGGCCTGCCAAGTTGGCTTGGACATTCGGTTTTGACTAGAGGCGCTGCCAAATCCCTGGCAGGCGACGTAAAGATCGGCATTGAGGGATCGTGAAATCCATTGGATCATGGTCTTTTCGAAACTATGGATCATAAAGGTCATGCCTCCAGCCATGCCAACGGCGACAGTCAGGGCCGCCACGCTCAGCAGGTGACGTCCCGTGGGGCGGCGCAGTTGACTGAAAGCATACATGAACACAGCATGAGAACCGGTCAAGGGTTGAAGCAGTGGCGCCATCCAGCGAAGCCCTGCTGGTGCAATGAGTGTGGCAGCCACCACCCATAGGAAGGCTGCAACGTAACCACCCATGGGAATCCATCCGTGTTCATCCGGATAAGGCGGCAGGCTGGCAGCCAACCAACCTATGAGGGCAATGCCGGTACCCAGAAGGGGCCTGTTCAACGCCGTCATAAACCCTCCTTGTCTTCCTTGCTTGAATATTTCAACGGGTTGTGTCTCGGCGCTTTCACGCGAAGGAAACCATCCAGCAGCCAGGCTGGCAATGCATCCAAGTCCCGCGGCCAGGACCGCTTCTGAATGATTCCAGTCGGCTGATTCCGAGGCGCTTTGAAGATATAGTGCATTCACCGTGGAAGCCACCATCCGCACTGCCCACTGTGCCCCGGCCCATCCCAGAATCAATCCACCAGCACTCCCCAGTAATCCATGCCAAAGGCTTTCCAATAACCACGCTGTTTTTAATGCTGCTGGTGTCACCCCTAATGAACGCAACGTCGCAATTTCCACTCTGCCTCTGACGATCGCAGCGTCCATGCCCTGCATGACAAGATACATGCCAACTACAAGTGCCAACATGGAAAGAATGGTCAAATTGAGGCGGAAAGCACGCGTCATGGAAGCGTTGCCTTTTAGTGAAGTTTGAGGAGTGTCTAATTTCCAGTGCTGATTTTTTTCAAGATACTCTTGCGCCTTGTCCATGAGGGCTTCCTTGTCGTGGCCTGGTGGAAAATAGAGTTCCACACGATGACTGAACCCGGTTTGTTCTATCGCACCCTGCAGATCCATGATGTTCATGAACAGGATCGTTGATGGATGTGATACCTTGAAAACCTCATCCTGACTGACATGCAAGATTGAAAGAAACGTATGACGATCATCGATGATGACTTCCATAAGATCACCAACTTTCAAATTACGTTCATTTGCCAGTGTTTGGGATATGACGACTCCGAAAGCAGTTTCATCGGTCCCTTGCTGTAAGTGGGGAGATGATTCCTTCCATGCATGATAGGCGGATTCGTTCAAGCTGTCCGGGTCATAATAAATCAGATTGGACATGGCGAATGTGTCTAGGCCCACCACGAGGAATTGATGCAGGTTGAGAGCGTCTACTTTTTGAGTGGCGTCCGTGGCGGTTGTTTCAAGCACCGGTGCTATGACACAAGGAATTGAATCCAGCTGCTTTTGAATTGCGAAAAGGTCTTCCTCTGAAAATTGACCTGATGGAGACGTCAAGACTAGATCCGGACGAAGTCCCATAGTTCGGTCGAAATAGGTAAACCCGCTGATCGCTGCGCGGTTTGCCAATCTAATGGAAAAGAATGCTGCAACGCCTACTGCAATGATGCTGCAGAACGCCAAAGTGGACAGCGGATGTCGTGTCCAGTGGCGCAGGTGAATGATCCTTATTAGGATTAGAACTTGTCGGATATGATGTTTCACACGATCAGATTTCCATCCTGCATCTTCCAGGTTGTGTCGCAAATGGCGGATGCTTCCTGGCTATGAGTGACAAGTAGGAGAGCAATCCCCTTTGCGCTGATGAGGTCTTGTATTAGATTCAGGATGCGTTGGCCGTTCTGACTGTCCAGATTTCCCGTCGGCTCATCCGCCAGAATGACTTTTGGATCAGTGATTAAAGCTCTGGCGATGGCGGTTCGTTGTTGTTCACCGCCACTGAGTTGCCTCGGGAATGCTTGCTTCCTGTGTGTCATGCCCACCTGCTTCAAGATAGTTGCCACTTGTTCTTTTCTTTGATCCAAAGGTATCGATTGAAGTTGGAGAGGGAATTCGATGTTTTCTTCTACGGTCAAGGTGGGGAGCAGGTAAAAAAATTGAAATATAGAAGCTATCTGAGTGCGTCTCAACTCGGCGATTTCATTTGGAAGCATCTGCATCATATCATGTCCACGAAAAAGTATCCTTCCTGAATCAGCTTTGTCGACACCTCCCAGGCAATGGAGAAGAGTGCTTTTACCAGAACCCGAGGGGCCCATAATGGCTGTCATGCTTTGAGCCGCCAGCTCAAAAGAAACATTCTTCAAAACGCTGGTTTGCCCATATCGCTTTTGAAGGCCCTCGACCTGGTAGATGCTGTTTGTATTATCTGTCTTTTTGGATGACACATCTGCGAATATGCCTTATGCACAGAGGAAGGCAACATGAGCTTGCTTTATCAATTGAGCATCAAGATCAATTTGACTCCATCATGAAAATGACCTTTTTCCGGACCACATATTTCCACTCCAGTAACAGCCAAAATGAAGTGGACATACTTTTGAAGCTGAATCTCCATTTGGCGAATCCTTCCAGCCTCGCAGGAGTGTCAAATCCATATTTGGTTTCATAACACGATCAGGCTTTGAGTCATTGTCCCTAAATGTGTTTGTCCTGGCATCGGCGTATGACTCGTTCATACGAACCCTGGGCGTCTGTGGTGGTGGATGAATCTCAAGTGTTGGTTATGTAACATGAACAAATGGATAGGAATGCATGTGGAGTGGTTTTCTCCTATCAAGTTTCGATGGCAGGAGCAACTCGGTGAGAGACTTCCACTCTAAAGTCATATGCATTCCCCCGTGTTCGATACAATCCTTGATCTGACAATGATCCAGAGCAGCACTTCTTTTAATTTTGTCCCTTGACCCGGATTCTACTCGAGTGTCTTTTATGGCCGTATTCAGAAACCAGAGTGATCTATTTTCAAAATGGCAGCTCATTGAGGTGTCAACGGAAAAAAGCTTTCAAATAAATTTGGAAAACTAGGGCAAAATGCATCATGACAGACAGTTTACAAAAAGATGAGGTATACAAATTCCCCAGATTCACACTCAAACACCTCACAGTAAAGCCTCTTGTCACGGAGCAATGACTGTCTAGTTCTCACTAGCTCTGGGAGATCACCCCACTTTTCTTTGGGAACCAAGATTCTTATGATTAAGTTTGATATTAAAAGGGATGACCGCGTTACATCCATGATGTGGGGGACCTTCATCGGCGATGCACATGCGATGCCAGCCCATTGGTATTATGATCGTGAGGCTTTGCGTCGGGATTATGGATGGATCACTGATTACCTTTCGCCCAAAAACCCCCATCCCGACAGCATTCTTTGGCGCAGCCACTACAAGCCTTTGAATGCAAAGGGAGACATTCTTCATCGGCAATCAATTTATTGGGGAAAAAGGGGGATACATTATCACCAGCATCTCGAACCTGGAGAAAATACGCTCAGTCTTCAATTGGGTTACCTTTTACTGGAAAACTTGACTCAAACAGGGGGGTATGATGCGGATGCATATCTGAATCTTTACCGAGATTTCATGCTTACACCAGGCGCTCACCGTGATACCTACATAGAAGAATGCCATCGTCAATTTTTTACGAATTACGCGCGAGGCAAAAAGCTAAAGTCATGCGGTGGTCCTGATAATCACATTGGGGGGCTTGCTTCCGCAGCTATTCTGCTGGTTGGCACCAAACTGGATCTCGACACGACCAGAGCTGTTCTTAAAGAGCACATCAGGTTGACACACCATCATTCATATCTGGATCGTGCGGCAGATGCATACATTCAAGTATTGTGGCATGTCCTCAACGGAGAAGATTTGAGAAATGCCATTGAAACATACGCCAAAGAATTTTTTTCAAAACGACGAGCTCAATGTTGGGAAAAGATGGAGGATGGGGCGGTAGTTGATTATCATTTCAGTTCAGCTTGCTACATCGACAAAGCCTTTCCAGCATCCTTGTATTTGGCATGGAAATATGCCAGATCGTTTCGCAATGGCATCATTGCAAACACAAATATTGGTGGTGATAATTGTCATCGTGGAGCAGTAGTGGGAGCCCTTTTAGGAGCATTCGGAGGTTTAAAGTCTATTCCAGATCAGTGGATCAAAAGTCTTAAATTGAGTCATCGGCTGGCAGAATTCACGCAGCCCAAAGCAGGGTTCTGTGAGTGAAGTGAATGCCCTCCCGCAAGTTTATTTCAATAAGGCACAGGTGATTTTTTGACCAAATCTTTAGAACTAAGCTGTAGAAAAACGCAAATGGAATTGAATTTTTAATAGCATGTATCTTTGGTCCGCATCACACGCCATGCCTGAATACTCCTACACGCAGGGGGACTGCCTGAGAGCTTTTCAATCTTCCAGCCACTACGATCAATTATCGCGCGGCTCACAAGTGCTTTTGAAAAAAATCTTGGTTGGGGATAACGGTATACACACGCGCCGACTGGCGCTTTCATCCATCGAGGATGCCTTTGTGTTGAACCCAGATGTTCTTCACCAAAGGTTTGTGCAATACGCTCCCAAGCTTGCCTCTGATGCGGTTTCAAGAGCTATTGAACAATCCGGACTGCACTCGGAGGACATTGATGGCTTAGTCGTCAGTACCTGCACTGGGTATTTGTGTCCGGGGCTGACCAGCTACATCAGTGAAAGAATCGGCATCCGGCGCAACGCCATCATGCTTGATCTGGTTGGGCACGGATGCGGGGCTGCGATTCCCAATCTGCGGACGGCGCAGGCACTCATTAAATCCGGGCAAGCAGCCAAGGTTGTTTCGGTTTGTGTGGAAATCTGTAGTGCAGCATTCTACATTGACAATGACCCAGGGGTTTTGATCAGTGCCTGCCTGTTTGGGGATGGTGCGGGGGCCGTTGTTTGCTCTGCTAAACCTGCTGACGATCGGCGTCGTGTGGCGTGGATTGATTCCTCTTCCTATCTTCAACCCGAAGAGCGAGACAGCCTGAGGTTTGAGCATCAAAAGGGCATGTTGAGGAATATTCTTTCTCCGAAGACTCCGCTGATTGCCGCCGAAAGCGCACAACATGATCTCACCCGAATGCTGAAGAAAACCGGTCTGGGTCGGGAAATGATACAGGCTTGGATCACCCACGCCGGCGGCAAACGTGTGCTCGAGGCCTTGACTGATCGAATGGGGCTAAAAGATGCCGATCTCTCAATAAGCCGTGAATTGCTGAGAGACTACGGCAATATCAGCAGTCCATTTGTACTCCTTGCACTGGAGCGTCATTTACAACTTCCTTCCCCCCCCGGTTTTTGGTGGATGAATTCCTTTGGGGCGGGATTCAGCAGCCATGGCATTTTACTCAAAGCATATTAAACCATTTTTCAACTCCCTTCCTCGACAAGTAGAGCTTGAAATACTCGATGAACTGCCCCCACAGGATGCAGCTGCGCAGCAATCCCGAAAGGATCTGATTTTGATCAATAAGATCATGGGACATGCGGGGCTGTTGAGGAATGCGCTTTCCGAGGTGATGACAAAGCATGATCCCATTCACATTGCGGAAATGGGTGCAGGAGATGGATCTCTCGCAAGGATCATCTTTAAGTCCTTTGGACGCGTGAGGGCTGGTAGTGTACTTCATTTCATTGATCAGGCCGAAACACTGGGAAATGAAGCAAGAGAGTCACTTGAACGTCAGGGATGGCATGTGGTCGAGCATGTGCAAGATGTTCGGGACTGGCTTTATGAATCCTCTGAGAAATTCGATGCCTGCTATGCGAATCTTTTTCTGCATCATTTCGATGACGCATCCTTAAAAGACTGGGTCAAACCTCTGACGCGTCGGACTCGGCAGTTTGTCTGCTGTGAGCCACGCCGTCACCGTATGGGTTTGCTTGGGGCAGCTGGTTTGCGGCTGCTTGGTTGTCATGACGTGACCCTCCATGACGCCTGTATCAGTGTGAAAGCAGGATTTCGTGCAAACGAATTATCCAACATATGGAAATCCGAGGCCGAAGAAACATGGAAACTCGCTGAACATTCTTCTGGATGTTTTTCCCACTTTTTCAAAGCCACGGCTCCATGAAACCTCCCAGTATTCACATCATCGGGGGAGGGGTTAGCGGTTTGTCCCTCGGAATCAAGCTTCAGCAATTAGGTGTGGACTCACAAATTTCAGAGGCGGGAGCCTATCCTCGACACCGAGTTTGCGGCGAGTTTCTCAGCGGCAAGGGGATTCAGGTGTTGCATCTCCTCGGCTTATACGATTCATTCATAGCTGAAGGGGCTGTCCTTGCACGCACGGTCAAGTGCTATACACACGAATCAGAATCTCCGACCTTACCTCTCAGAGAACCGGCTCTCTGTCTTTCAAGATATACCATGGACGCGATCATGGCCTCATGTTACCGAGGGCTTGGTGGCGATTTGAAGCTCAATCAAAGATGCCCCTTGCCCCGAAGTTATAGCAAAGCAGACACTGTTTTAGCAACGGGCAGGCTTCCCAACATGAAACGTGAAACGGCACTCCTCGGATATAAATGGCATGTCGAAAACTTGACACTAGAAGCGGATTTGGAAATGCATTTCACGGCTCAAGGTTATGTCGGTCTATGCCGCGTGGAGCATAATAAAGTCAATATCTGCGGATTAACCAAGGTTAATGGCACATTGATGAATATCAAAAAGGAATGGAGACTCTTTTTGTTGCAACATCTTCATCAACGAAGGCGAGAAGCAGTTATAGCCTCGGATATGGTTCCAGGCAGTCTTTGTTTCACTTCAGGCTTAAGTTACCCCGTTTCCGTGCAGCCTATTGCTGACGAAGCCATACAAATTGGAGACCTCGGTGCCTGCATACCTCCCCTAACAGGAAACGGCATGTCCATGGCTATGGAGTCCTCCATGATGAGTGCGGAGATTCTCAAAAATTATCAATTGGGAAGCATTACCTGGACCGATGCTGCCAGCCGTATCCAAGTGCAATGCCGGCAAAAATTTCGAAGAAGGCTACTCTGTGCCAAGCCGGTGCATCATCTGCTAATGTCAAGTCGTTTGCACCGTGTGCGCCGTTGGTTGGTGGAATATTTACGCTATTACTATCACCCCATTTTTGCATTAACACGCTGACAAGTGTTCGGGACGGATCGTTGAATTGTTCAAGAATGACTCTTTTGGTTTTCTGTAAAACCTCTTCATCGAACGTGGCGTATTTTCATCTCAAACAAAGGTCTTTGTTTTTGGTCATACATTAGATGATGCTGATGACGTTTGCGAACTTAAAGCCAAAAGAGATGAGCCAATGATCAGGAATGAATATACCAACTGCGCATTGATTGCGTCCTTATACAGTGGTCTTCAACTGAGCATAATAGCATGTAGGGGGCAGGGGCTTTTGGATGACCTCCGGATTGAATCCATTGCACCCAATCGTTTTCGCATACAAATTGAGGATCAGCAATCAGGCGTCACCGGATATCAGATTGAACGCTCCACGGTCCTTGATTCTGCCACTTGGGAAACTGCTGAGTCGAACTGGGGCGATCTTGGTGGTGGACGATGGGGAACGACTATCGACGGCTTGATTGCATCCCAAGGTTTTTTTCGCGTTCGGTTCAAGGCGATGTTGGACCGGGAGGTTTTGGCAATGGCATGCAGTTGGATGGCGACCATTTGATTGCTCAATATGAGCGGGCGAACGAGGTTCGAGCTTATCGGTTCAAAGATGATCAATGGAAGCTTACTCAGGTAATTGAACTCGATCGATTTGACGCAGGCAATCTGCCCGGCAACGGAAGGGAAACTTTTTCCGAAGCTTTTTGCACTGATTGTAGATCCTATGGGATGCTACTGTATTTGAAACGGTCCATCGTCGAAAGGATGGCAGTCTTTTTGACGTATCGATTCAGATTTATTGTTCTTATTCCCCGAAATGGGCAAGCATGGTGGCCTACGTTTTTTTGAACGATATTTCCAGTCGAAAGCTATTGGAAAATCATCTACACGAGAGTGAAGAACGCTTTCGCAGCTTGTTTCATTTCAATCCAGATGCGATGATAACTTTGGATACCGAAACCGGTCGGTTTACGTCATGCAATCCTTCCGCGCTGAAGCTATTCGGAGTGCAGACCGAGGAAGCCTTTTGTAAACTGTCTCCGTGGGCACTATCTCCCGAAATGCAGGCCAATGGTATGCCTTCTCGTTCAGAGGCGAATAAACGAATCCAATCCGCGCTAGAACTTGGCAGCGTGTTTTTTGAGTTGGAGCACTGCAAATTTAAAGGGCCTTCCTTCACCGCCACTGTTCTTTTGAGTTCATTTCAGCATGGAGGCAAGACCTACCTACAGGCAACGGTCAGAGATATCTCCGGGCTCAAAGCAGCAGAAGAGGCATTGAAAAACCAACCCGAGGTTTTGGACCGTGAGGTCAAGATTCGTACTCATCAGTTGATGCTGAGTCAAAAACGTGCAAATCAGATCATTCATTGTGCGCTGGATGCAATCGTAACGGTGGACCGGGATGGATGCATCCGTCAATGGAATCCTCAAGCGAAAAAGACTTTTGGGTGGGAATTCAGCGAAGTGATTGGAAAGGGGATTTATGACATCGTCTTGGCGCCTGTGGAACGAGAGGAGTATAAGAAGGATTTTATCCTGTTTCGGGAAAAAGGTTATTCGCGTAGGGGCGGCCATCTTCTCGAGGTAATGGGGATTCGGAAGGATGGAGATGATACCGGCCACTTTCGGTCCGGCTTCTTCGCTCCCCAGGTGGATCCAGTTTTTCCGACCGATGGCTACCGGTCGGATCGAGCGTTCGCAAGCGTTGTTGTCGATGTCAATTTGCCCGTTTTCCAGGTAATGCTCCATCGATTCCCATTGGCCCAAGGCGTATTTGCATGCTTTGTAAGCGTTTAATAAACCCCATAGGGCAAAATGCCCATGATGGGTGATATTTGAGTGAGCTGAAAACCCGAAGATTAGACTTTGGCTGCCTGATTGGTCTTCCAGGCCAGCGGTGTCAGATC
>Ga0181580_10002012_pt1 | contig 16360 bp, 11 predicted proteins | sample 071ome_23_FD_132413 | JGI IMG/M metagenome (GOLD analysis project Ga0181580, IMG submission 132413) | Coastal salt marsh microbial communities from the Groves Creek Marsh, Skidaway Island, Georgia - 071403BT metaG (megahit assembly) | ecosystem: Environmental > Aquatic > Marine > Intertidal... | reverse complement strand
GCTCGCTCACGGCTACCTCAGGTCAAACAGGGAGATGTTTTTGAAATGGCCATGATGGGCATAGGGCAAGGAAAGTTGATGGTCACTCCCCTGCATATGGCCATGATTACCGCCAGCATCGCGAATGATGGCATCCTGATGAGCCCAAGGCTCACCTTTGCTGAGCCCGCAAGCCAGTTGGGCCGTGTGATGGGAGAGTCGACAGCATTGCAGATGCAGGGGATGATGGAGCGAGTGACCCAGGCTGGGACCGCGCGCAAAGCGTTTGATGGTTGCCTCATTCGCTCCGGTGGCAAGACGGGTTCAGCAGAAAACCCCAATGGTGCGGCTCACGCCTGGTTTGTCGGCTTCGCACCAGTCCAGCGGCCTCAGCTTGCGGTGGCCATCCTGGTTGAAAACGGTGGATCCGGCGGAGCCGTCGCGGCTCCCTTGGCACGCTATGCGCTGGAGCAGGCAATGCGCCTTGGCCTGATGAGCCCATGAGTCATAGGCTCCATTGACGACGGAGGATCGATTTTAGCCCTTTCGTGGTCGAGTCATCTGAATTAAGCTGGTGCAATGGGCAAGGAAACATTCGGACAACTCGGCTATCCTGGTCGCCTGATTGCGGTCGAGGGACTCGATGGTTCGGGTAAGTCAACCCAGATCAAATTGATCAAGCGTTGGATGGAACTGCAAGGCCTGAAGGTTTTCTTCAGTGAGTGGAACTCTTCCGTATTGGTCAAGTCGGCTACCAGCAAAGGCAAGAATCGAGAGCTGCTTACCCCTACCACATTCAGCCTGATCCACGCCACCGACTTCGCCGACCGCTACGAACGCCAGTTGGTGCCGCTACTCCGAGCTGGCTACCTGGTTCTCTGTGACCGCTACATTTTCACGGCTTTTGCTCGGGATACCGTCCGGGGTTGTTCGCCCAAGTGGGTGCGAGGGATTTACGAGTTTGCCGCACAGCCCGACCTGGTTTTTTTCTTCCGGGCTCCCTTGGAAACCACGCTAGGCCGTATTCTAAGAGGAAGGCCTTCACTGAAATATTTTGAGGCGGGGATGGATCTCAATCTCTCTCACGATATCTATGAGTCGTTTCGCCTGTTTCAAGGCATGCAGCTGGAGCAATACCTGGCTATGAGCAGTGAATTCAATTTCCTGCTCATTGATGCCAAGGGGACGGTGGAAGAACAGCAGAGCCGACTCAGGCAGCTGATCTGCCAGCATATCGAACTGGGTCACTACCAAAGCAATCGATGACATGAGCAAGCCAGGTAGCCAACGCATTGCAAGGAAACCAAGAAGCACTTGGAAAAAAACCAATTTTCGTCAGCAACTTCAGGTCGATGAACCCGTCGCATCACCCACTCATTTCTATGGACAGGGTCTGCCCAATGTCGATACCGAAGCACTGACTGGCAAACTCATCGTGTTGGAAGGGGCTGACGGTTCGGGCCGCTCGACCCAAATCCGCAAGCTTGTGGACTGGCTGGAAGGCAACGGCCATGCGGCCGTTCAGGTGGGCATCAAACGTTCAACCCTGGTGAGCGAGGAGCTTGAAAAGGCTCAGGAGGGGAACATCCTCAGCCACACCACCATGAGCCTTTTTTATGCCACCGATTTTGCCGATCAGCTTGAAAACATCATCATCCCAGCCCTAAGTGCGGGATTTATCGTCATCGCCGACCGATACATTTACACACTGATGGCCCGAGACATGGTGCGCGGCATGGATCAGCGATGGGTGACCAATTTATACGGGATGGCTTTGGTGCCCGATGCCGTTTTTTATCTGGACGTTTCTCCCTCTCAGCTGATTCAGCGGAACCTGTCCAAGAACCAAACCCTGGACTACTGGGAAAGTGGCATGGACCTTGGGCTGAGCCGCGACATGTTTGATAGTTTCGTGGCCTACCAACAACGCATGAAGAAAGCCTTCATGCGCATGCAGAGAACCTACCGCTTCCAGATCATTGATGGAGAGCAGCAACCCAATGCGGTCTACGATGAACTGATCACTGCGGTCAACCAAACCATCTTTGGTGCTTAGACCCATTCCAGACTGAGCCTGTTCTCCAACACACGGTAGCAGTCAGGCAGATCGAAAGACTCAAGCACACCTGGGAGAAACGATGACAAGGGCCATGAATAGGCCTCCGATGTCGCCACTGATTGGTAGGAGGCAAGGCCGCCCTTTAGGGTGAGGGCATCAACCGAATCATTGAGTAGGGCGGCAAAGGTTGCAGGCAGCGTACCCCAGCCTTGAGCCACGAGGTGGACGCTCTCATGACCGGTTGAAGCCATCCAGCGCAACACCTGAAGGAGATCCCACACCTTTTGCCCAAGGTAGGGGCGGTCGAGCATCAGGCCATGAATCGCGTAGAAATAGTCGCTTCCATAAGGTTTGAGAAATGAATTTTCTCCGCAAGTATCAGGGCGTGATTCGCCTACCCCTCTCACATCACAGGCATAGAAACGGCCGCGCTCGGAATCTTTGGGCAGCAGCCCCCTGACCCATGAATCAGATCTCAATTCCTGGTCGGCTGAATGATGTGAAACATAAAGGATGGCTCGACCGGCTTCAGTGGTGGGGCGGGAATCATGCCTCTGATTGGCAAGTCGATAGGCGATAGCCTGAGCTGAGGGCTCGGTTTCAATCACGTAAGTGGTGGCATGAGGCAGTGGATAGCCTCGACCACCCCTGGCTCGCAGGATCCTCACATAGGGTTCGTGGCCATGAACCGGCAGCTGCAGTAGCCGCGTGGCCCGTTCTTGCAGGGCTTGCGAAGAGAGGGGCTGTCGTGATTGTTCCAGTTCAGCGGCCTTCTGAGCCGTGAAGGCATGGACCGTGCGCGATCCCAGAGAAGATACCTGCCCTGACTGAGTGACCAGGAGGTCTGCCTCCGTTTCCAGGCGGAGCGCTTTCTCTGGAGAGGGTAAATCCTTGCCCACAGCTCGGTTGAACCAACCATACATGGCCTCTCGGTTCTCCTGAGAAAAACCATGGCCCGTTGGCCCCACAAACAGACTGACCTGATCTTCAGCTCCCATCAATCGGTAGATCTGGCGCAGGGCTTCATAGGCTCGGGTGGCTCCACGGACATCAAAATAATCCTTCTCCTTGGCCAGGATGATGATGGGTCGAGGGGCCATGGCAGCCAGGCAATCCACATGGTCCACCCCCAATGCAATGGCTCGAGGTGGACACTGCTCGGTGTCAGCCGGCAGCTCATTTTCCAGGTTACGCCTAAAGGTGGTGACAAAACAGCTGGGAGCAGCCATGGTCCAGCGTTCATCCAGCCCGCAGAGCCAGGTGGTCATGGTCCCGCCTCCGGAATTACCGGTCACCCCGATGTGACGCGGGTCAACCTCTTCTCGGGTGAGGAGATAATCCAGAGCTCGAATCCCATCCCACGCCCGCCAGGATCCAATGAACTCATTGACCAGAAACTGCTGATTACCTGCCATCAAGTGTTCAGCCACCCCCACACCCACCTTAGAACGCAGGTCTTCCCCCACATACTGGAGTCGCTCTCCCTGTCCAATCGGATCATAGATGAGCACCACATAGCCCATGCGTGCCAAACCTTGGCAAAAGGATTGATAGGCCGGCTCGGCCTTACCATTGCTTGAGTGACCACAGGTGGCGATCACCCCGGGCATCGGGTGGTTAACGCCCTTGGGCACATACAGGTTGGCGGTCACCAAGAATCCAGGTCGGCTCTCAAAGAGCAGTTTTTCCACTCGATATTCAGGCCGTTCGAGCACCCCCGTAATCCGGGCGTTGAGTGGGGTTTTTTCTGGAGAAGGCCCGAAAGAGAGACGTATGTGACGCCGAACCGTTTCCACATACTGATGAGCCTCCTTGGCTGATTGAATGGAGGCTCGCAGGGTATCGGTTCGATCGGTCATTTCCCTGACGCGCGACACATAGTATTCCTGAACCATCCTGGGAAAGCGATTGAGTGGGGCCAGGGGATCCGCGTCGGCTAAGGTCTGTGTCTGCAACAAGGCTGGAGGCATGAGGCCGCCAGCAGCCATGGCAGCTGTTCCCTTGAGCCAGCTCCGCCGGTTGGGCATGCGTTGAGGGGTCGTCATAGCAGGATTACGTCGACTTTGATACTCAAGATGCGGTCGGCTTGCAATCACTGCTGAGGGTTCATTGAGGTTATGGCTCAGCCAAGAGAATAAAAAACGCCCGCAAACAGCCGTTTGCGGGCGTTGTGTTGGAGCTTTAGCCGCTCCGTTTCAAGCCTATCCTGCGATTACTGAGCCCGGAAGAAGGCCTGTCCCTGAGAGGCATCCACAGTGTAAGGGCTGCTGGCACCATCAACCGGTGTCCAAGGCCCCGTCACCGCAGGAGCAGTCTGCAGTGCACCGCTTTCCCAGGTGATGGCAATCTGCCCACCTTCAGCGCTGATGGCAATGCCCGAGCCACCACCGGCAGCGATTTGGACATTGTCAATCGCCCACCACCAGTCATTACCGGCATCGAAGTAGCCGAAGGTGACGACCATGCTGCTGGCACCAGCTGGGTTATTGAGGGCCACAGCCACACTCTCATTGGTGTTGTGGTCATGGAAGTTCGGACTATTGGAATCGGATTCCCAACGCATCACCTCAATGGCCTCGCCCCCATCAAAGGAGACGGTGATGTTGGCAGTCTGATGGTAGTTGCTGTCATACTCTGGACGCCAGGAGGAATCGAAGAGCAATTCCAGGCTACCAGCAGCAGCACCAGCGATGTTCACCGGCCAGCTCAGGAAGGTATCCAGGTAGCCTTCGGCGTGGGGCTGATCGTCCCATTCGTCACCATCGGCAATGGCAATGGTACCACTTGCCTTGGTGAATTCAGAACGACGCTGATCCCCAGTGGCAGCAGCCCACCAATCCTTGTCGGCAAAGCTCCAACCAGCCCATTCGGTCACACCATCCTGGTCGGGATCACCCACCCCAGGCACGCCGGAATCATCGATCGACCAGCCAGCTGGTGCGGTTTTGGTCCAGACCGCATCGCCGGCCAGTTCCTCATCCACATTCGGCCCTAGGACCAGACCGTCAAAGCCTTCCACAGAGCCAACCGTGTAGGACTTGAAGACCTGCAGGTTGTCAATCGCCCACCACCAGTCGTTACCTGCATCGAAGTAACCAAAGGTGATGACCATGCTTTTGGCACCGGCTGGATCAGGCAGACTCACCACCACACTTTCATTGGTGTTGTGATCATGGTAGTTCGGGCTGTCAGTATTGGATTCCCAGCGCATGACCTCAACGGCCTCGCCGCCATCGAAGGCAACCGTGATATTGGCGGTCTGATGGTAGTTGCTGTCGTATTCAGGACGCCAAGAGGAGTCAAAGTGCAGCTCGAGCGCACCACTTACCCCACTGACATCGAGCGGCCAGCTCAGGAAGGTATCCAAATACCCTTCGGCATGAGGTTGGTCGTCCCACTCATCACCATCAGCAATGGCAATGATACCACTTGCCTTAGTGAATTCGGTGCGACGCTGGTCTCCGGTAGCCGCTGCCCACCAGTCCTTGTCGGCAAAGCTCCACCCAGCCCATTCGGTCACACCATCCTGATCGGGATCACCCACCCCAGGCACGCCGGAGTCATCAATGCTCCATCCGCCGGGAGCGGTCTTGGTCCAGACTGCATCTCCAGCGAGCTCTTCATCCACATTGGGACCCAGAACCAGGCCTTCAAAGTTTTCACTCGCTGGCACAGGGGCTGGTTGAGCTGCCCCGATGGCAACCTGCACATTGTCAATTGCCCACCACCAGTCATTACCAGCATCAAAGTAACCGAAGGTCACCACCATGCTCTGGGCGCCAGCTGGATTAGCTACGGGAACCACAATGTGCTCGTTGGGAGCATGATCGTGGAAGTTGGGACTATCCGAATTGGATTCCCACAACAGCACCTCAACCGGAGCGCCCCCATCAAAAGAGACGGTGATGTTGGCCGTCTGATGGTAGTTGCTATCGTATTCAGGGCGCCAAGAGGAATCAAAACTCAGTTCCAGAGTGCGAGCCGGTGCCGATGAAATATCGATCGCCACAGTGCTCATGAAGGTATCTATGAAACCTTCGGCATGAGGCTGATCATCCCATTCGTCACCATCGGCGATCGCTGCGGTGCCCGTGGAGTTGACAAACTCCGAGCGACGCTGATCACCGGCTGCTTCAACCCACCAGTCCTTGCTGGCAAAACTCCAGCCAGCCCATTCGGTCACACCGTCCTGGTCAGGATCCCCGACACCGGGAACACCCGAATCATCGATGGACCAACCAGCTGGCGCGGTTTTGGTCCAAACCGCATCCCCAGCAACAGCCTCGTCCACATTGGGCCCCAGAGGCAAGCTGTCGAAATCCTCCGAAAACAAGATGTTGTTGTTGGGAACCACCCCTGCCACTTCGATGTTATCGATGGCCCACCACCAGTTGTTGCCAGCCTGCAGGTAACTGAAGGCAAGCACCATGGTGGAAGCTCCAGCAGGAGCATCGATGCTGGCGGTCACGGTGTCATTGGGGGCGTGATCCTTGTAGTTGTCTCCCGCTTCGGAGCTGAACACAATCACATCCTGGAAGGCACCGCCATCAAACGAGGCTTGAACCAGACCTGTCTGCACGACTTCTGGTCGCCAGCTGCTATTGAATCGCAGGGAAAGCGTTCCAGCCTCTACCTCAGCGATGGAGATCTCTGGGGTCGTCAAGACGGTATTCATCTGACCCAGGCCAGCTGGGCTACCCTTGTCATCCCACTCATCCCCATCGGCAATAGCGATGGTGCCGGTACCCTTGGTGAACTCGGTGCGTCGTTGGTCCCCTGCGGCAGCAGCCCACCATTCGCGAGAAGCGAAATTCCAGCCTTCCCATTCCCGAACGCCGACTTCGTCATCGTCCAACCCAGGAGTGTCCAGGTTGTCACGAGACCAGCCATTGGGCAGCTGATCTGTCCAGACGGTATCCCCCGCGAGGGACTCATCCACATTAGGCCCAAGGGTCAGCCCCTCGAAGCCTTCAAAGAACAGGCGGGATCCCGCCAGGGCTTCTTTGACTTCCAACAGTGCGTTGGCCGTCTTGGGAGTGGCTCCACCAGCGTTGGTGACAGCCACGCTGTAAGCACCCGCATCACTGGACTTGGCACGTGAGATGACCAAGGTGTTGGAGTTTTCGGCCGAATCATAAGTACCGATGCTCTCACCGTTGTAGAACCATTCATACTTGAAAGGTCCACTACCATCGACCGAAACGGTGAAGGCAGCCTCGGCCCCTTCATCCACTTCAATGGAAGCAGGAGAGCTGACCAAGGAAGGAGGCATCACACCCGCATTGACCACCACGTTATCAATGGCCCACCACCAGTCGTTGCCAGCGTCAAACATGCCAAACTTAATCACCAGCTCAGAGGCTCCGGCTGGGTTACCCAGATCCACGAGTATCGTTTCATTGGGGGCGTGATCGTGATAGTTGGGACTGCCTGAGTCAGACACCCAGAGCAGGATTTGCTCGAATGGCCCGCCGTCGTAGGAGACTTCAATCTTACCACTTTGGCGATAATTGCTGTCGTACTCAGGACGCCAGCTGGAGGCAAACTGAAGGAAGGCAGACCCAGCAGGGATGCCATCCAGCGAAATTACAGGGCTGGTCACGTAGGTTTCAAACCAACCATTCTCTTCGGAATCGGCGTGGGGCTGATCGTCCCATTCGTCCGGATCGGCTACCAAGACAGTGCCAGAACCCAGGCTATACTCTTCGCGGCGCTGGCCGCCCGCTGCGGCCGTCCACCATTCCTTGTCGGCGAAGCTCCAGCCTGCCCATTCGGTCACACCGTCATTATCAGGATCTCCGGCTCCGGGCACCCCGCTGTCGTCCACTTCCCAGCCCTCGGGCCCTTGTCTACTCCATGCCTTATCCGAGGCAAGCCCTTCGTCTTGATTCGGGCCAAGCACAGTACTTTCAAAATCCTCAAAGTAAATGGCTGCATCGAATTCATGTTCGTAGGTCTGAGCACCTTGCTTGTTATCAGCATAGCTAAGGGTGAGGGTGTGCTTGGTACCAGGTGCAAAAGGAAGGCTGCGATCCACGCTGATGGTGAACTGGCTGCCAGATTTGCTGACCTGAGCGTTCTGGGCCTCACCATCCAAGGAGAGCTTGATGGATGCCTGGTCCACCACGGCATCACCGGCATCCAGCACGGCACCAATGTCCGTGGCCCGATCCGCCACGTTCCCGGCAGGAATCCAGGAAGCCACGTAGGATGGCACCTCAGGAAGTTGTGCAGGAAGGCCTTCAGCGCTGGCCTTGCCAAGTGCGACGGCATGACCATGAGAAATGGCCCCTTCTCTCAAAGAGACACTGTTGGCGTAGCCTTCGCTAGTGAAAGCAAAACCAATGATATCCAGCTGTGAACTCAAGGTGTAGCGACCAAAGGGAAGTTCAGCACCCGGAAACGGAGTGCTGCCGGTCAATACCCCATCCACATAACGAGAAATCACCTCATTGCTACCGTCCACCACGATGATCACGCGCTGCCAGGTGTCAGCAATGATTTCCCCACTGGACCCACCGGCATTCACGGCGTTGTTGGAACCAATGCCAAGCTCAGCCCCGGCATAATCAGCAGAGAGATCTGCCAAGCCTCGATCACTCCCATTGGAAGCGGCTGGGTAATAGAGATCAGCCATGAAAGTGTAATCGTTGGAGTCATTGAGCGCATCAGGAACAGGAATCATGAACCCGGTATCCTCCTCCGTGTTGACCGGAAACTTGAGGACCTGTGCGACGTCGCCATTGATGGCGCCAATGGCAAATGACTCGGTGGTACCAAATTCTCCGGAGATAAAGAACTCCTTCATGGCCTCACCACCATTTGCGCTGTTGTAGTTGCCATTAAGCTGCCATAGGCCAACTTGCTGGCCATGGAGCGACAAACTCATTCCAGCTGCCAGCAGTAGAGAAGCAGCTGAAAAGATGCCTGATTTCGTTTTCATCGTCTTGTTTTCTTTGAGGTTTGGCCTAGGTCGCTGATCGTTTGATGTGAGACCCCAGCCGCGTTGAGGGTTACTTAGGGTTAGATCATTTCATGGCGCTACGGCGTTGCATGAATCGCTGCGCATCCTTGTCGCCCGACTCAGCCGCCTTGACCAGTTCGTCGTTGACGGTCAACAGACATCGACTGGCAGTTTGCCGCTGTGGATCACTCAGATCGGGTAGGTTGCAGATGGCATTGATGATGGAGGATGATCCCTTGAAATCCTGCTTGGAATAAGCCAGGAGGGCATCCTGCACCATTTTTTTCACTGCATCGCTCGCATCGGCAAAGGCCTCATTCATGGCTGGGTTGACTTCATCAGGCCCAAATGACTCGGGACCTGTGTATTTTTCTTCACTGCACCCAGAGGTGATGAATAAAGCCAGCAGCAGGCAGGAAAACCAGGACGGTAGGGGTAAATGATTCATGGATGATTTTGATTCTTGGTTAGGGTTGGCGCAAGGGCTGTTCACCGGTGTACCAGCGATAGTCAACCCCGACATCAAACCCTTCAAAACCGACCGTGGAAACATGCCCCCCAATCCAAAGGATGTTGTTGCGCTTGTTGTGGCGATACCACTCCAGCCACATTTCGCGCTCCGGGTAAAGGCCTGCCAGGCCTACGCGCCATTGGGTCAGGATCTCGCTCTGGCCAGGGAACAGACCGATGGAGTCGGAAGCCCCTTCCATTTTGGATTCGGCTGCATCCTGGCAAAAAATGGTCGTAGAAGGACTTGTGTATGAGCTGACCTTGGGGCGCTTGGTTCCCGTGTTACGCCCATTGTTCCAGACCTGAAGCAATCCATCGTGGATCCCAAAGGCTGAGTCCAACCAGAACGATGCCGGGAATCTCAACCCGTCTTCCCGCCATTCATCAACATGCTTGGCACTGGGGCAATTGAAAATGGAGCGAGCATTGCCAATGTATTCCTTGTAACCAATACCCCAGTAAGCCTTGGAATGATCCTTCTCCAGTTGGACCTCGGAGCGTGGGTTGATGGTCCACATACCATGGTTAGGAAAGCTTCCGGCAATATTCCAATACTCGTCGTTGTTGTCATCGGCATACATCGCACTGGCCAGCCCAATCTGTTTGAGATTATTGATGCATTTGGTCTGCTTGGCTTTTTCCTTGGCCTGACTCAGGGCAGGCAAGAGCATTCCGGCGAGGATGGCGATGATCGCAATCACCACAAGCAGTTCGATGAGGGTAAAGCCCGAGGATCGGGGCTCAGGTTTGGAAGCCCACGAGCTTGGAAACAGATGGGTTCGTTTAGCAGGATCAATTTTCATTGTGAATCGAGAGTCAGATTAGCGATTGCTACGTTCCTCAAACAACAAAGTCTGTAGCAATTGTGGCGATGGAATGAAAGGATTGTTACAGTTTTGTATTCAGATGCAACTAGCAAAAAAGTTTGGCGAGCACTAAAAAAAACATCCCTATTATTAGATTTGCTAATTCTCTAGCGATCTCAAAACCGAGGGATCCCTTCATAGGTTTATCGGTCCGAGATGATGGAAATGGGTCAGCCAACCCCAGACGCAACAGCCCCTCCCTCACCCATGCAAGCAGGGAAATGAGGATCAGCCTGCCTTGGGTGAGCAGCCTAGGCAGGTCACATCTGAGCCACGGCAGGTTGATTCAACCCTCAGTATGGAAACAGACTGAAATCCCTAGGCTTTAAAAACATAGGATAACCCTCAGGCCCCTTATTCCTTGGCTGGGGCAGGGCTCGGGCCACGCTCAAGCACCCGACTGTAGGAGCGCACGTAACTGTAGTAAACAATGCCCTGGTCAGGATCTACAGTGATGAATCGACGGCCATCCTCGTAGTAAACAGGCTGGGCAACCTGCATGGGACGCCACCAGGGATAATCCCCCACCCCCTGGTGCCACTGAGAGTAGGGTAAAGGATCCTCAGTCAAACTAGCCTCGCCGAGCGTGGCCTCCACGAAAGTGGCAATATTCGAGGCATCGGCCTTGAAGCGAAGGTATTCCCCATAGATTTCCCCTTCTTCGTAAAACCCGGGTTCGAGTCGAAAACAGATTTCCTGGCCGGCATCAGGATAGATAATCTCGTGGGCATTTTCTTCAAACAGGCGCTGTTTCTGTTCGGGGGAAAGGGTGGAATCCAAACCCACGACAATGATCTGCTCTCCAGGAAGGAGCAGGAAAGCAACCAGCCCCACCAGGCAGAGAAAGAGTGCCGTTGCCGCTGCGATGACTTGTTTTCGTTTCATGATGCCCCATTTAAAGGTCCGGCCACCACCGATAGCAAGTGGGATCGATCTCGGGTTTCACAATGGGGCCTCATCCCCTTGCCCATGCCTTGCCAATCATTGGTTTTGAGTTAAAATGGCCCAGTCTATGAAAAAACAATTATTCAAGAATCTTTCAACCTCCCTCCTGATCATGGCTTCGGCTCTGTGGCTTGCTGGGTGCGGGAGTAGCGAACAGGCCACTCACAGCCATGACGGGGAAGCACATGATCACGATCATGCCGATGCCACCACGACTGAAGTGATGGGTGCTGTCGCAGACGCTACTGCTGCCGTCGCTCAGGTCGCAACTGAAACAGCCTACCCCTTGAAAACCTGCGTGGTGAGTGGAGAAGAACTAGGCAGCATGGGAGAAGCCGTCAGCTACGAACACGAAGGCACCCTCATTAAGGTCTGCTGTGATCACTGCTTGCCTGATGTGAAGAAAGACCCAGCCAAATTCGTGGCGATGGTCAAACAGGCTACGGCACAACCTTAAACCCAAATCTTACGTGTTGCCTGAGGCCCTGAAGCCATTCTTCAGGGGCTCAGCCGATCACAATCTTAACAACGCTCTTGGGCCTGACGCCCAAGGGCGTTTTTTATCGCCTGCATCAGCTCAGTCCTACCAAGAAGTCTGCAAGGAGTGCTTGATGTGGGGCTCTAACAAATCTGCCTCGAGCAGGAAGGCATCATGCCCCTTCTCAGAATGAATCGTGATATGCCGGCAGTCCACGCCGTGATCTTTGAGCATGCGTGCCATCTGAACTTGCTCCTCAGGATAGAAGCAGACATCGGAATCAACACTGAAAATCATGTATTTCTGATGCGAGCATGCTTCCATCATCGAAGCGATGTCCTGCTTGCCAGACGCCTCGAGCAAGTCAAAACGCAACCATGCCTCACACAACCTGATGTAGGTGTTGGCATCAAAACGCCGGACAAATTTCAAACCCTGGTGGAGTAAGTAGGACTCAATGGGTTGGCTGAAACGATAGTGCTTGAACCAGTCCACCGAGGGCTGAATGACTTCATCCCGCGCTCGGTCCTCCATGGTTGAGAGGGACACATAGTTCTTGTGCGCAATCATCCGTGCCAAGGCCAGGCCCTGCTCAGGATAGGGGCCATCGTAGTAATCCCCCCCTTTGAAGTGGGCATCGCACTCAATGGCACAGATCTGCTCGAAATTGTTGATGCGATGCAAGGTGGTGGCATAAAAGCTCGTGGCCATGGGAATCACCACGGACACCCGATTGGGATACCGCACGGCAAAGGCAACGCAATTCATCCCTCCCATGGAGCCTCCTACCACAGCGTGAACCCGTTCGATACCCAGTGCATCCAGCAGGCGGGCCTGAGTATCCACGATATCGCTGATGGCAATGCTCGGGAAGCGCGAGCCGTAAGGCTGACCGGTGGCGGGATCCAGAGAGGCGGGCCCTGTGCTGCCGTAACATCCTCCGAGGTAGTTGGCGCAGATCACAAAAAATCGACTGGTGTCCAGCGCCTTACCTGGCCCTACAAAATCGTGCCACCAACCGGTCTGGCAATCTTCGGTCCAGAAACGGCCACTTGCCCCGGCAGCCTCAACCTGTTGGTTGTCCCCAGCGGCATGCTGGCTTCCACTCAAGGCATGAAACAGAAGGATGGCGTTGTCCTTGGCAGCGTTGAGTTCTCCATAGGTCTCGTAAGCAAGGGTGACCTCAGAAAGGGATTCACCATTGAGCAGGACCAAAGGCTGATCCGGCGTTGCCACCTGGATAAATTGAGACTGAACCTTTTCCATGAACCGATGACTGCGAGGCGACTCCAGTTTGGCAGAGCCCTTGATGTTCCTCCTGTGTCAAGGCGAGATCCTTCCATGGAAGGATCCTCAAAGCAAGAAGCGATCGAGACCGAAGTCTCGATCGCTTCTTGTGAAAAAATACTGAATTAGACCGAAGCCTTGATCGCCTGATCCACGTCTTCGATGATATCCTGGATATTCTCAATCCCTACCGAGAGTCGAACCAGCTCAGGTGTGATCCCGCCAGCAAGCTGGGCTTCAGCAGGCAGCTGAGAGTGCGTGGTGGTCGCTGGGTGAATGGCCAGGCTCTTGGCATCTCCCACGTTAGCCAGATGAGAGAAGAGCTTGCAGTTCTCAATGAACTTGCTGCCAGCTTCCTTACCACCCTTGATACCAAAGACCACCATGGAACCACCCTTGCCTCCCAAGTATTTGTCTGCAAGCGCGTTGTTCTTGTCCCCCTCGAGGCTTGGGTAGCGGACCCAGTCCACGCCAGGATGGTCCTTGAGGTGCTTGGCCAGAGCCAGTGCGTTGTCGCAGTGACGTTCCATGCGCAGAGGTAAGGTCTCGATGCCTTGCAGGAAGTTCCAAGCATTATCAGGGCTGATGCAGGAACCCAAGTTGCGAAGGGGGATCACCCGCATGCGCAAGATGTAGGCCAGTGGGCTGAGGTCACCGAGATCATGAGCCCAACGCACACCATGGTAGCTGGCCTCAGGCTCGGTCATCAGAGGGAATTTGTCTGACTTCCAGTCGAATTTACCCGAATCCACCACGATGCCACCAATCCCGTTGCCATGGCCTCCAAGCCACTTGGTCAACGAGTGAATGACAATGTCAGCCCCATGATCGATGGGTCGCTGCAGGTAAGGGGTAGAAAAAGTAGCGTCAACAATCAGGGGCAATCCGTGATCGTGAGCGATCTTGGCGATCGCTTCGATGTCGGCAACATCCAGCCCGGGATTGCTGACCGTCTCGCAGAAAAGGAGCTTTGTCTTGGGGGTGATGGCCTTGGCAAAGTTTTCAGGATCGTTGGAATCAACAAAATTTGTCTTGATGTTGAATTGCGGCAGGATGTCGTTGAATTGGGTGAAAGTCCCACCGTAGAGGTTGTTGGCCGAGACGATTTCATCTCCTGCCTGACAGAGATTGATCACCGAATAGAAAATAGCGCTGGTCCCAGAGGAGAGCGCGAGGGCGGCCGCACCGTTATCCAGGGCAGCCACACGCTGCTCCAGCACGTCTTGAGTTGGGTTCATCAGACGGGTGTAGATGTTCCCAAGTTCCTTGAGCGCAAACAGGTTGGCAGCGTGCTCAGTATCGCGGAACACAAAGGAGCTGGTGCGATAAACTGGCACGGCACGCGAGTGAGTGGCGATATCGGGCGTGTGCCCACCATGCAAACAGATAGTCTCCAATTTCATAAGCTAAAGGGCGGAGTGTAGGGTGCCTGCTCCAAAGACACAACAAAGATTATGACAACAATTCAGCCACCTTTTGGTCGATGCCAGCGGGGTTTTTCATCAACGATTCCCCTACCAAGATGGCTCCGGCCCCTCCCGCATGCACCTGATGGACATCTTCGGCTCGATCCAGCCCACTCTCAGCAACCAGCAGGGCCCCCTCGGGCTTGCCAAGCTGCTGCCACAGAGAGGCCACTCGGCACGTGGTCGACAAATCAACCGAAAAGTCCTTGAGGTTGCGGTTGTTGACCCCTACCAGCGTCGCACCGATGCCCAGGGCTCGCTTGAGCTCCTCTTCGTCGTGCACTTCCACCAAAGCTGCGAGCCCAGCCTGGGTCGCACGCTGGTGCAGTGCCTCCAGTCGCGCATCATCCAGCATGGCGACGATTAGCAAGATCGCATCAGCCCCATAGTCGATAGCTTGATCAATCTGGCGGGGGTCCAGGATGAAATCCTTACGCAACAGAGGCAGTGAAACCACCTCTCGAATGCGCTTGAGATAATCTAGCGAACCCTGAAAGTAGCTTTCATCGGTCAGCACAGACAAGCATGAGGCACCGGCTTGCTCATAGGAGCGAGCAATGGCCTCAGGATCGAAATCCGGACAAATCACCCCTTTTGAGGGTGATGCTTTTTTGACTTCCGCAATTAAGGCCACGCTGCCTCTTGCAGGGCTTCGTAGCGCAGCCATGAAATCTCGATGCCCGCGCTGCAGGAGGCGATCCTTCAAGGCCTCCACGGTAGCCTGGTGGGCATCCAGTTGATCCACCTCTTCCTGCTTGGTCAGGGCGATACGATCGAGGATGTTCACCCTTCACCCTCCTCGCTGACGCCGGAAAGCTTCTTGGTCGGGCAGCCAGCACGCAACCAACCGTTGACAAAGGCATCCAGGTCACCATCCATGATCCCCTGCACATCGCTTGACTCCACCGCTGTCCGGAGGTCCTTGACCATGCGATAAGGCTGGAAGACGTAACTTCGGATCTGGTTTCCCCAGGAAACACTTCCTTTTTCGCCATAAAAACGCTCCATCTCCTTTTTGGCCTGATCCTGTTGCAGAGCGAAAATCCGCGAAAGCAAGAGGTTCATGGCGGTGGCCCGATTTTGATGCTGGGAGCGCTGGGCCTGGCTTGCCACAGAAATACCCGTGGGGATGTGTGTGATCCTCACCGCGGTCTCCACCTTGTTCACATTCTGCCCCCCCTTACCCCCGGACCGAAAAGTATCCACGCGAAATTCAGTGGGAGGGAGTGTTTCCTGTTCAGCTTCGGGAATCTCAGCGATGACATCCACACTGGCAAAACTGGTGTGGCGACGCTTGTTGGAGTCAAACGGAGAAATACGCACCAGGCGATGGACCCCACGCTCGGCTTTGCAAAATCCATAGGCGTTGTCACCACTGATCATCATGACCACGCTCTTGATGCCCGCAGAGTCTCCCTCCAGCACGTCGGTGACTTCCACATTCCAGCCCCGAGACTCAGCCCAGCGCTGATACATGCGCATGAGCATATCTGCCCAGTCGCACGATTCAGTCCCCCCTGCACCGGCATTGATGCTCAGGATGCAGTTGTTGGCGTCATGTGGACCTGTCAGGAAGGAAGCAAGCTCCAGCTCCTCCAGCTGTTGGCGCAGGCTAGCCAGATCGCCAGCCAGTTCGGTTTCCATGGTAGCCTGGACTTCTTCGGGCTCCTCAAGGCCCAACTCCATCATGACAGCAATGTCTTCCAACTTGCGATCACCTGAGCGGATGGGATCGAGTTTGCGTCGGATCCCAGAACCCTCATCCATGAGTTTCTGGGCAGCCTCTCGGTCATTCCAGAAGTCTTC
>Ga0181580_10002009_pt1 | contig 16375 bp, 27 predicted proteins | sample 071ome_23_FD_132413 | JGI IMG/M metagenome (GOLD analysis project Ga0181580, IMG submission 132413) | Coastal salt marsh microbial communities from the Groves Creek Marsh, Skidaway Island, Georgia - 071403BT metaG (megahit assembly) | ecosystem: Environmental > Aquatic > Marine > Intertidal... | reverse complement strand
CTTGATGGGCCAAACGAAGAGTTTGATCAAGAAGTTTATCTAAAAGACAAGAATGAACTTCAAAAATTAATTGAATCCCTTAGCTATCCTGAAAGAATCAGGAAAGCATCTTAATTATTTTTTTTACTTAGGAGACTTATGTTAATTGACCTTACAATTACAGGAACAACACCACTACTTTTAAATGCATTTACCGATGAAGCTGCAATGGCAGCAACTTCTGGTACTCGCTCTGCAATTTCAGCAGGTGATAAGGGGTCACCAAAAGAACAGGCCGAAAAGAAATTATATGTTGGATCAGATGGACAAACGTTAATTATTCCTAATCCTAATATGTTTCGCTGTATCATAGATGGAGGATCTTATCACAAGAATGGCAAGAGCAAAATTACTACATTAAAAAGCTCATTGATTCCTTCTTGCTTAGCGATCCAAGAAACAGAGATACCTATTGTTTATAATGACGATTGGAGAGTAGATACTCGTGCTGTTAGAATTCCATCAACTGGCGGTAGAATCTTATGCCATCGCCCATGTTTTGATGATTGGGAACTATCATTTACTTTAGAGCTAGATGAAGAATTCATGAGTCCTAAACTAGTCAGAGCAATTATTGATGACTCAGGGAAAAGAGTCGGTCTTGGTGACTTTCGGCCAGCCTGTAAGGGGCCGTTTGGAAAGTTTGTTGTTGTTAACTGGTTTGAACAAAAACAAAGTAGTTAACCTAATACACTAAAAAAGTAAGTTGAATACTGAAGAATATAATAATTCTAACAGTATTCAGCTTACTAACTAAGCAAGGCAACATGAAAAAAAGAATTTCTCAAGGTGCTTCCAAAAGAATCAATCGCAAGAAAAAACAAACAACAAGGCCCGATCTAGGTGTTTCAATTCAAGAAGTTAATGATCTTGAAAAGATGGTTGATTTTATGACTCAAGAAGGCCCTGTAATTAATAAAGACGTTTCTATTTCTATCTTCTCACCCGCAGAATTTGAATGCTCACCGGAGTTTGAAAAGATCATGCAATCATCTAGCGATCAAGAAAAAGAATGAGTGACTTGATGACTTGCAGTGTATGTAATTGGCGGGGTCCACAAACCCCATTCTTCCCGCAATTTGATCACAAGAACAGATGTTTTCACTGTCAACCAGAGAAGAAATCTAGAAAGGCTAAAAAAGAAGCGGAATACATTTCTAAGAATGTTGATTTTCAAAAAGAGGAGAGTTTAGATTGAATCAGAAATTTCAAGAAAAAGTTTTAGCAAGATCATTTGTTTTATATCGAGACAAATTAAATGTTTTAGTACGAAAGGGAGCTATCACTCAGGAAGAAAAATTAATTGAACTTTTAGATAACTCAATCACTGAAGCACTTTTCTTTGAGCAAAATGCCAGCAATATCTTCAGGGAGCAGACTGCTGAAATACCTCCTTTTCAGTATAATTTCACTAACCAATATCAATTCAATGAATAATGAGTATACCAAAGTCATTAGAAAAATTTATTAAGAAATGTGAAAAACAAGAAAAGAAATTCAAGAAATTTGAAGTTGGTTCAATAGATCAAAAAATAAATACTCCTTTTGATCGAATAAAAATAGGGAAATTTGAATCTTTAGAAAAAGCATATGAAGTAGCAGGTTATGCTGCCAACTATTTTGGCCCACTATCAGTTAGTTCTTATGATCAAAACGACAACATTGAGTTTCTTCTGCCTGAGGAACTGAATCTAGGAGTGATCAATTCGACAAAGAGATATGCAGATGCAAGACATCTTCCTGTTGATTTAATTTTAGCAATGCATCCCTATCACACAGGGAAATGGGAGTCAGGAGATATTCATTTTAGTTTTTCTGATGAGCAATATGAATGGTCTGATCATCGACCTTACTACATGAACAAAGGCGTTCTTATTAAGAGAGTTTACTTTTCTGATTCAATGAATGAATGGTATGTAGAATGTGAAGCTGGTTATAGTGCTATATTTCAGGTTCCAGATGGATATAAAGATCCACCATTTGAACTGATGGAATCTGATTCTTATCATGATTTATATGAGATTGGGCCTGATACCTATGAAGCCAAGGGCACACATGTATTTAATATTGCTCTTCAGAGTGTTGATCATGTTGCTTACACAATTCACGAGAAAACAATGCAAATTCTAGATGAAGAAGAGAAGAAGTTAAGTAATTGGATCGAGATATTTGAGAATTTAGAAGAAAATGAGGAAGATGGCGAAGAGGATTGAAAAGTTCACTTCTTATTATAAAATTGAGAAACATGTATTTTATATCCCAATTGACACTAAAAGGTTTTATCCTGATGCTTATGATCCAAATGAATGGCTAAAAGCACCAAAGCCAGAATCTTACTGGATTCCTCTACCGCTAGAATTCACAGGGAGTTTAAGATTCTTCAGTCAAGGAAAAATCATCAGGGCATCGATTACTAGTAATGTCTGGATTCTAGAGCCTCCTAGTGAATATGAACAATTGAGGAATTTATTTTTTGACATAGGCAGGAATTACTTTGAAAATTTATTTAAAGACTGTCTGTGGACAGGAGAATGGCTAGAAGATCAGATTGAGTCTCTTTACTTACTTTGTAAGTCAAGATGCAAATACAAAGAAAAAGAATATTTAATTGAGGAGTTTTGATGAAATATCTTGTCACAGGCAGTAACTATGAATTTGATTTAGAATTAATTCAAAATGCTTTAGAAGACTTAAATGAGGAAGACACAATATTAATTACAGCTTCTACAATTGTTGAAGATCAAGTTGCTAAATTAGCTTTTGAAGCTGGAGCTTCTCTGAAAACAAAGTCTCCAGATAATTCACTCAGGGGGAACAGCAGCAGATTTTATGCACTTTCAGAACTTGCTAAAGAAGCTGACTGTATGATTTTATTCACTAAAAGCAAAGATAAGGAGATTAATGAAATAAAGTTAATTGCTCAAAATGCAGATCTTGAATTAAGAGAGTATATTAAACCTTAATACAAAAATGACATTGTTTTATTCTAGACATTTACAATTTTGTTTGTTAGGTTTAGCAATGAATTCTTGTAAAAACTCTAGAAAAGGATATTCAATGTCAGTTGAGTCTGAGAAACAGAGAGAGAGAAGAAAGTTGTTAGATAGAATTGATCGAGAAATTTTAAGAGACCTGCTATCGATTGCGACAGTCCAGATTACGATAGAATCTGGTGAGAAGCATTCAAGGTCTGAAGCATTAAGAGAAGTTTTGTTGAAATATTTTGAAAAGAAACCTGATATTCGCAAACTGATTTTATCGATTGATGAAAAAAGAAACTTGAGAAGTATCTAATCAAGTACTTGTTATTTATTAATAATATGTTAGACTATTAACAGTTTAACCTAAACTCTTATTTTAGCTTAAAGGAGATATATGACAATTGCTTTTACAGACATTGTTGAAATTCCAGATGTTGATCACACTCAAAATGCAGATAGCGTTATCTTTGAGAATCAAGATAGTGAGACAAAAATAAAAAGTGGGCAATTGAAGATGCAAGCTGCCTTTGGGGAAGTTGAAGCTTTCAGAGAAAGTGTAAATTCTTCTGATGCACAATTTGACGAACAAGACGACTTACTGAATAACAATCGATTCAATAAGATTGTTGAATACAAGGGGTTTTCGTCTTTAGATGAGATTGCTTCATCGAATGCTTTTAATTGGACTGTATCTAAGGTTCCAATGAGAGATCGGTATGATGGTGTGAATAGACTAATCTCTTCTCATCGCATGTTAGTTAGAGATGACAATCGAAAGCAGTTGACAATGGTAAAGTCTAGCTCTGTGCCATTGCAGAATTCTGATTTAATTGATTTTGTCAGACCACTGGTCGATTCTAAAATGTTTTCAGTAAATTCTGCCTACAACCTAGACGGTGGACGCAATATGATCATTGCTTTGAAGAATGATCATATTGGCCGTTTCGAAGTGATTCCTGACGACCCAATGGAGAGTTTGGTCTTTGCGAGGTTAACACGTAGCTCAAGTCCAGTTATTGAGTTTGGCAATGTAACAATGCGACTGGTTTGTCGCAATGGACTAATTGGGCGTTCTTTCGATTCTTATAAAATCGATCAAGCTGCAGGATCTAAAAAAGCACTGGAAGATGTCCAAAGGATTGTTGAAACACATGCTGCAGACATTGAATCTTATAAGGAGATTCTTGGAGATATGGTGCAATTCAAAATGGAAAATGAAGATGCTCTTGAAGAGTTCTGGCGAAAGTCTCTAGGATTTCCTTGGAATGATCCAGATCTTGTTTTCTCAAGTGACGAAGAATTTGACAAGCATCAGAAGGCCGTTAAGAAGAACCGAAGAACGGTTCAAAAGGTATTCGAAGCCTATGCAGAGGAATCTGCGCTGATTCCTGAACAATACCAAGATACAATGTGGCATGCCTATCAAGCAATGACTCGTTATTCATCGCATGGTAGATCAAACAACGCAAATAATAATATTAAATCCTTCTTCTTTGGAGCAGGAAGAAAGATTTCAAACAAATCTTATTCAGTGGCAAGAGAAATGATGGCCGCTTAACTTAGAATACAAGAAAAGGTGGTTTCAAGAGTTTGGAAATTCTTGAGTTCCCTGCCACCTTCTCTTTATTGTGTGAGAGTGTGCCTCATGAGACTATTGGCTTAAAATTATCTTGATGAGCTAATAGGGCGTTCAATCGATAACCTTAGAACCCCTAAGGGAAGATGCTCTCACAACAAAATTTACGGCAGGAGTATAGCTGTTTTTCTCTGCTACCTCTATAGCTTGAGGTTCCTCCTAAAAAAGCAGAGACAGGTTTGAAATCCCCTGATTCATGGACAGTTAATCGATAAGATCTGGAATGCTTCAGATTAAAGATGCTTCTGCCCTCCTTCCATAATTACCAATGATTTGTTATCTTCAATAATTTAAAAATTTTTTATGAAAAACCTAAATGAGAACCGATTTGAAAATTCATCCTGAAGATGAAAATGATGTCAACTTCCCTTCCGATCTCCTCATTCAAGATATTAGATTTCAAAGTATTCTAACTGCTGAGAAGATTTTCATTAAGGTACTCCCTTTAGCTTTATCGAGAGATCCTCAGTCTTCTCGTGAAGAATTAATGGAGTACTGTATTGATATCTCTTGGCTTTTTCAAAGCTTTCGAGATTCTGAAATTCAAAAGTTCATTGATGAGCAAAGAGACATTGAAGTCAATTTGAAAGTTCCCTTAGAAGTCTGGGAACAAATGCGAGAGATCTCAGAAGAAACTTTTGTTGAAATGTGCCTGCATCACTACAATGGAGCAAACTACTCTATTGGAGATGCTTGCCGTGAAGCTGCCTATCAAGCAGCAAACTTTGTCTTAAATTCAATTTCTGTTTTTGATTCTTTAAATCAGAAGCAGAAACAAGAGAATGACCGTGAACAAAATTATGGCAGACTCAAACTAGTCAAGAAGTGATAAGCTTCTGATAATCATCATTATTTAAGGAAATAAAATGATCCCAAGAAATATCATCAATACAAACCATGTTGAGCAAGCTGCTCAAAATCTAATTGCTGCTGGTGAGAAAAACAACAGCACAAAATTTGATGTCAATTATTCTCAATCTGGCAAGGAGTACCAGTTGGCCCCGAAAAAGCTTGTTTCCGAAGCTTTTCGGGTAGCCACTGGTGAGGCCCATCCTGTTTCAAAATTCTCAGGAGGCTATGAAACCAATAACTTTTTAAATAAGTTGGGATGGATTGTGAATAGTAAAAACTAATAGCTTATGAGCCCTTCGGGGCTCTTAACCTAATCATGAAAATTAGGTCATGAATGAATTTTCAAATGAAAGAGGTCTAGAAATTTTCTTACAAACAAGATACCCATTACCAGAGCAAGTTATCATTGTTTGCAATAAAAAAAGTGATCAATCAATTGATATTCGTTTATATCACAAGACTTGTAGAGGATTTTCTAGAAACCTATATCCTGATATAGAGTATATTGGGACATTCAAAAGCATTAAAGAGTTTGATGAGTTCTTCAGAAAATATAATAACTCCGATTGAAAGAAAAAAAGAAAATCTAAGAAAAGCCTATACAAGTAAGGGTGAATTCAAGGCATACCGAATGCCATTATGGGTCATCATGATGATTGACTGGCTTGCTGATTATTATTCAGTTGGCAAATCTCATTTAGTCCGATCTCTTTTAAAGAGAGCCGAACTATTTGAAAATATACAAGTTCCTAAAAATCATCCGATTCCATATCTCAATACTGAAAAAAAACTAAATTTAACAATAAACTCTTCAGACTCAAATATAATACAACTAATCGGTAATCAGTTTAACTGGTCAGAATCAAAAGCAGTTCATGCTATTATTCAAACAGCCATTGAACCTGAAATAGAAAGACTCAATGAACAGCCAAGAGAAGAAAGAAACCTTGGCAAGAATAAACTCAGACAAATTTACGCTAGTGCAGAACTCAGAGATGTCCTCTTTGAATTACGTGATCGAAGAGGAGAGTCTCTTTCTCTTTTATTAAAAGAAGCAGTCTTGAACTACAGAAAAAGAACAGTTCCTTCACTTCCTGTCTATCGTAAAGAAAAATTAATGAGACTTCGTTTGCGAAAACAGGAATGGGATATAGTAGACACTATAGCTGTCTCCTCCGAGTTACCTGTTGATGAGACAGTTAACTCACTGTTTATACAATACTATTTCGAGGGTGCTTATGCCGAAGCGCAAAGTAGAAGAAGAGATTAATCCGAACTGGAGGTATGCTTCAGTCACAATGACTAAAAACACAATTTACTTTTTGGATGAGCTTGCTAAAGATGCTGTCAAAGTGACTCCAGTTGGTTCTGAAACTTTTAATGGCAGAGGCACAAAGTTTCCTTCTCGAAGAGAAATTGTTCAAGATGCACTTCATCTTTATATTAAACTTCTCTTTCCAGATCGATTAAAAGAATATGAAGATATTTTGAAAGATGATGAAAAACTAGAACCGATGGATGCCCATATTCGCTGGTTCGCTGAATATCAAATGGAAAAAATCAGAAAAGAAGAAGCTGAAAATTCAAAAGGATAAGACGCCTGCGTCGAGACCACCACTCACACAGCTTTGCTAAGCCATGCAATCTCTGGCAAGGCTTGGCACTGCATTGCTAGGCAAGGTTAAAAAAATTCTCTAGAGGCAATGCGATGCTGTCACTGGCGGAGCAAGGCTAACCGTAGCATAGTTCAATAAATTTCCGTTGCCCAACTCTCTTCCCACATGGCGGAGCGAAGCAAGGCAAGGCACTGCGGTGCAAAGCAGCGCACTGCTTGGTACGGCAGAGAATAGCTTGGCAAGGTTACTCAAGATTTTATACAGATGACATGGCGCTGTAAGCCAATGCAGGGCTTCGCCATGCATGGCTGTGCAAAGCAAGGTTCACAAAATTTTTATAGCGGCGATGCCGTGCGGGGCAATGTAAGGCAAGGCTTGGCGATGCGCTGCTAGGCAAGGTTCAACAAAATTACTTTTTCATCCAATGCGTAGCGGAGCGAAGCGATGTAAGGCGATGCTCTCAAAGGCAAGGCAGGGTTCAACGAAAATTCTTTCGCTTCTTGGCTCAGCTTGGCGCTCCGATGCCGGGCGAGGCGGGGCGTTGCCCTGCTTGGCAACCAAAGGCAAGGTTCAACAAAATTCTACTCACTGCAGCGTGAGGCGTTGCTAGGCCATCAAAAGCCGTGCGGGGCGTAGAAATGCAAGGCAAGGCAAGTTTATAAATTTAACCTAAACTATGAGTTTACTTTATGAGTATGACACTTTTAATAGAGGAGCATGTATCAGATATCATCAAAACAAAGGAAAACATTCAAAATCGTCAAGCATTAATTAACTTCATCTGCTTGAAATTAAAAAGAAAATTAATACTTTCTCAAAAAAATTCAAAAACCATGAGCAGTAATGAAATTGCATTTATCACAAAACTAATTGAGTCAGCAAAGACTTCTAAAGAACTAACAGCCGCTGCTGACCATTGGTTGGATCAGCAGCAGCTTTTTAATACAACTGAGATCCAAAAAGAGTATATGTGAACAAAAAGTTTATAATTAATGAAGAAGATTTAATTACCGTTCCTCAGGAAACTGAGCCCAAGGATGTTGGAATTGACATGACTAAAGACATGTTCAAAGAAATTTCAGGTATGATCATTCTTGGAGCTAAGATTATGAAAAGGAATAAAGATGGGAAACACTTCTTAGTGTTGAAAACAAATAGCTTCTGGGAAGATGGAGTGCGGTGCTACTTTATTGTTTCAGGAGATCAATCATTGGAACAATCTGGTATATTCTTTCCTTGTGATCTAAGTGAATTAGAAGAAAATGGAGAAAGTGTATGGTCAGTAGCTAATTAACATTTTGGAGAAAATGTGGGAAATATTGTTGAATTTAAACCAAAGGAGAAAATAAAAAATGAACTTTCCTTTCAAGTACATCAATTATCAATTCGTTGGGACTCTTCAGAAAGAAAACTAAATGTTTCAGGAGTTTTAAGTGTGAGAACGGCGGATAAGAATGATGAAGACCGTGTTTACAGACCGATTGAATTTTCTAGGTCTTTTGAAGACTCTCCTGATCAAAACAAAACTATACAATCTTATTGGTATCTAACTTCTAACGGATTCAAAGTTGCTGAAGATTCTGCTATCAGCATCTTGATCAAAGATCGACTCAGCAAGTTGATTAAAACTCTTTCTCAGACCATATCTTTGAAATCAGAATCTGTTCAATCCTTTAAAGATGGAAGCTTTACGCTAAAAGAATAAACACATGGGATACTTCAGTGGACTCCACCTAGAAATGACTCTTCGAGGCGAAATAGACAATTATGAGCCTCAATATCAAGATTATGACCCTCAAGAAGATCAGCAAAACCTTTTAGAGAGAAAACCTGTGCATTTACTTTCAAACCTCGAACCTACAAGCGGTGTTCTTCAAGATCAACAAGAATTGAATGAACAGTTTAAAACAACTGTTTACACTGAAGAATTATGTCAAATCCGTGATCAAATCAAAATAGCATTGAGACTTTTAAATCAAGAAATAACCATCGATGGACTCTCTAGAGCTAAAAAAATCCTAGAAAATCTCGTTCATGAAGAGGATCTTTTCTAACTTAGGCTAATAAAGAGTTCGTACCTCACTCATCTTGATTGCAGTTTCGACTAAAGTCTACAACTGCAACATCTTTCGAAGAACTGAACTCTAGAACCCTAGCCAACGAGCTAGGGTTGAATCGGTCTAAATTTTGATTCACTGAAACCACTTTTTCAATTAATCAACAATCTAGTTTTCTTTGACAACAGAGAATAAAAACGTATGACTCGAAGCTTGTCAATGTCAAATAGGAACGGAAGGAGCGAAGCGACTGAGTACCGCATTTGACTTGACCTGCTGAGAGGAATCGTACTCTACACTTCTCTGTCAAAGAATACAGTAAGTACTACTTAGGAGTAGTAGGTATCTCTCCCTATCCCCCTACGGGGGTAGGGGAGAGATGCCTAACTACTCTAAAAAGTATACTAAACTTCTAAACGTTTAAATTCATTCCCCTTTGGCTCGTCAAGAAGCCGAAAGGGGAATGAATCAAAAACGTAGTAACTTGATATAGATTGAAACTTTTAACTCAAAGTAGTAATCTTAAGAGATTAGTTTAAAGATTACACTTTGAAGTATCAGGGAAGCGGTACTGCTTTAATTACCTAAGAAATAGTGACTTACTCGACTCTTGCTCCAACTTCTCAATTTCAAAACGCTCTCATGAGATTGGCTCTCTTAGCCAGAATGCCTTTGGGGCATCTGTCTAGCGAGCCGAGTGCGTTGGAGACTGCAAGTCGAGACGCACTCTAAAACTGACTGCGAAGCAGTACCGCTTCCCTTTAACGCCCGACCAGAATAATTACTATAAGAAAACACTAAAAGGCAAAAGTCAAGCTAATTCGTTTACTTTGAGAAAAATAAATGATTTCATTGATGAAAATGAACGTTTATAAATTACTTGAAGAGTAAAAAATAATGATATAAACTGTTCAATCAGGTCGTATTTTTGTTGACATTCAGGTAATAGATGTTTACAATAAGGAATATTGAAATGGATTTTGAGTTCAAACGAAAGTTCGAAGATCTTTCAGGGAAAAGCTTTGGAAGATTAACTGTTCTTAGAAGAGTCCGTAACTCATTGCATGGGCAAGTTCAATTTCTCTGTAGATGTACTTGCGGTACAGAGAATATCGTTGCCGCTTATTCATTGAAAAGGGGCAAAACGGCTTCTTGTGGATGTATTCGTTCAGAAAACATGCACAAGTTAAATGAAGAGCGAAGAGAAGCTTTAAAAGCTTATCGGAGTTCTCAGAAAAATTAAAATCGAACAACAATGGAGACAATAATGGTAAACGGAAATGGATCTGAAGAAAACAACCATCATAATATGGAGGCAAGTAAGATGACCGAACTTTCGAAAGAGGAGGTTGAAATGCTGACTGTCCCATTTGGCGATCAGAATGTTCCTTTGTCAGTAATTAATGAAGCTGATTCAACAATTGGCGTATCATCAAACAAAATTGATATGTCCAAGGCGCTGGATATGACTGAGCGAACAGATTTGCTGATTGCTGCAATGGCTAGAGCAAAAGTTGAGCTTGGTGGATCTTCTGTAGTTAAAGATGCAAAAAATCCACACTTCAAGAGTGATTATGCAACTCTTGATGCAACACTTGATTTCTTTACGGTAGCTTACGCAAAGCAAGGAGTAACACTCTCACATTTCCCTTATCGTTCTGGAGAACGTGAGGTTGTTCTAGGAAGTTTGCTGGCTCATTCAAGTGGACAGAAAATTTGGAGCACCTATCCATTGAAGTGGGATGACAATCCTCAAAAACGTGGATCAGATTTAACCTACGCTAAGCGTTATACAACTCAATCAATTGTTGGTATTGCGCCATCTGATGATGATGATGGAAATCAAGCTGCAGGTAAGAAATCCATTAGACCAGCAATGGATACTAGCTGGGCTGATTACTATGCATCAAAGATTAGAAATTCTGACATCACTCAGCTAAATGGATTAATGGCTGAGTATATTTGTCATGGTAATGATCTTGAGTTCACCAAGACTAATCATGAAGGGATCTTCAATGAACTACAAGCAGTAAACGCTTCGGCTGTGAATCATACTGTTGAAGTTCTCAAGCCGGTTTTGGGGGCTTATCGAGAACGATTTGCCTATGATCACAACTTGGCGGTTGTTGGTGTTTTGAACTCAATGATGGATTTAGATGCTGATGCTAAGACTCGAAGCCAGATTATCTTAAACTTCTTTACTAAGAATCCTTCTGATCTATCTCAAACAGATAAGATTAATGCAGCAAAAGACGAGTTGAGGGAACTCTTTTCTGAAGCGGAGATTGATGTAGACACAATTAGGAAAGTATTTCCTGAGCTTCAGTTGAGTGCTCCTGAGGACAAGGGGCCAACACCAACATCTACTAGGAAGCGAAGTTCTAAGAAGCCTGCTGAAGGGGAAAGTAATGATTAAGAATGAAATGGAGCGTGTTGAAAAAAGACATGCAAAAGCAAAGCTCAAGAAAAAAGCGGCTAAATTATTAGGAATTGGAGAAAGGGTTAATGATGTCGCTCAAAAAATTGGGGTCACTAGACAATGCATTCAGCGTTGGCGATGTGACCCTGATTTCAATAGAATTAGCAGAGAAGTTGAAACTGAATACAACAAATTCAAACAAAGCATTATGGATGTGAATGAGTGAAAATCTAAATATAGACGCCTATGCGAAAACCTTTGGTTTCTCTTCTCCAGAGAAATTAAATCATGAAGAAGGTGCTCTACTTTGTTGTTTTCTCAGAGATCCTGACCTAATCAGTGCAAATAGCAAGATTATCAAGGATTTTCAATTTACAGAAACACGACATGCCATCATGTATAAATGCATGGTCAATATCATTGAAAGGGGAGGTAAAACACTCCCCGTCGAAGAGATTGCCATGCGAATGAGGGAACTTGATTCTTCTATGATTGAGAAAGATCAGATCCAATACATGAACGCCTTGATTCATTCCTCAAAAGAACCAGATTTCTTTAAATCAGCCAACCGATTCTGGGAAAACTACAAGTTGCGAAAGATTCATTGGAAGTTCAAAGAAGTCTTGGAACTAAACAAAGATGAGAATGGAGATAGCAAGGAAGTTGTAGATCGTCTGGAAAATCTCTTGATGCTGAGAAAGGAACCGAATCCTTTTGCAGGCTCCTGTAAAACCGCTAAGGAAGCTCTTGTGAGTACATTCACGATGCTTCACTCGATTTGGGATGGGATTGCTGAATTTCCAAAGGTGAGGACAGGTTATCCTGAAATTGATCAGATTACAGATAACGGCTTTGATGAGGGTGCTTTTGCTGTGATTGGAGCCGCTACTGGCCATGGTAAAACAGCTATTAGTATTAACTTGGCTGCTTCAATGGCCAAAGTGGGCAACAAGACGGTTTTTATCTCTTTAGAGGAAAGCTATCGGGATGTTACTCTAAAGCTGATTATGAGCCAATCTGGAGTTCCTAGAAAGCATCTGGTCAATCGAAACTTGATTACAGAGCAAGAGCAGCGGAAGGCACATCAAGTAATGGAGCATTTTTCTACAGATGAGAATCTCCTTCAATTTGCTTGTGGCTCTAAGACAGGAGCCGAAGTGTTGAGCTTGATTCGTTCTCATCATCAAAGAGATGGATCTCGTGTTTTCATTATCGATTATGTGCAACGTATTCGAATGGAGACAGAGAATCGAACAGCAGAGATTGCTAGATTCGTGATGGCTCTTGGAGAACTTTGTAAAGAGTTGGGGATTTTGATTATTGGGACTTCTCAGCTTCGCCGTGAGGGTCGTCGTGAGATGGCAAAGCGGAAGCCTACGGGGTTTGATCTTTCAGAATCTGCTTTTATTGAGAATGAGGCTAGTTATATTATCACACTCTTTCGGCAAGATGAAATTGTCCGAATGTTTCCTGATTTTGAAGATAGTGATGACTTTAACTCAGATGATGAAGGAACCGTCGAATTTATTGTTTGTAAGTCCAGAAATGGGATGACTGGATCAGTCAAACTCTGGTTCAAAGCTGAGTGTACTAAGATGTCTAGCAGACTTGGTGAATTTGTAGAATCAACTGAGTAAATATATGGCACATAGATCAATTTCCCAGATCAACCTATATCAAGGTTGTGCTCGTAAGTACAAGTATAAGTACTTAGATAAATTTCCTGAAAAATCCTCAGAACATTTGGTCATTGGCTCTGCCTTCGATGATGCGATGACTTCGATTATTGAGAATCTAAATGGTGCTGAGGTTCCTTCACCTGAGTCTATTCGTCATGCAATCAGCTTGATGAAGCTGAAGACACAGGAATACCTATCTACTTCAGATATCAGTTCTGAACTCAAACAGAAATCAAGAAATGTGATTCATCATCTTTCTCATCTGATTTCTCCTTACTTCTTGGAGTTTCTGCCGAATGAAAGAGTTCGTCAGTTGGCTGACAAAAGTACGGTAAAGTTAGCACCTTTAGCACCAGTAGAAACTCAACACAAGATTGAGTATCAATTACCTGATATCGGTCTGCCAATTGTTGGTTGGATTGATATGGTTGCTAAAAATCTTAAGACAGGAAAGTTAGTTGTTGTTGATTTCAAAACAAGTGCTTCTGTCAGAATGGATTATAGACGGCAAGTCTGGACTTATGCAAAGGCACTTCAGGAAGAATACAATCTGGATTACTTACCAGAGTGTGAAATTCATCTTTTCAACAAGAATACTCCATTGACCAAACAAAAAGCAAAGTCACTGGGTGTAGAAGGTGTTCCTTATCAAGATGTCGATGATGATCTCATTGCCAATTTATACACAGATTCAGTCCTCAAGTCCAAAATAACGATGGAGGATATTGAGTATTCAGAGGCTGAATATGTAGCGATGAGAGAGGCTTTTGTAGATCTTGAATTCTCATTTAAGTTCAATCATTGGCCGAAAAACAGAACAAGTGGGTTGTGTTCAAGAATGTATTGTTCATTTTGGGATCACTGTACCTCCAATAGTGAGGTTCATCGATCCTTATCTTCAAAGAGGCAAATTGTTGCTTCTGATTCTAGTTCCCTTCCTGAGCCAGAGGATGAGGAATTTCAATTAGACGTTAGTGTTGCAGCACCAAGTGTTGAGCATCAGCGTTCAAACTTCTTATTATAGGAGACTATTATGGCTTTCAGTTTAAACGAAGTACGTTTGTTGGGTAATCTTGGCTTTGATCCTGAAAAAGGAGCTAAGGACAATTCTCCAGTTCGATTGCGAATTGCAACCTCTAGGTCTTGGAAAGACAAGAATACTAATGAGTGGAAGGAAGCCACAACATGGCATACGGTAAATGTCTGGGGGGCTAGTGGTGATTACGCAATGAATCATCTCAAGAAAGGTGATTCTGTTTACGTTGAAGGTGAAATCAATAACAATGAAGTCACTGATGACAACGGAAATAAGCGTACCTTCACCGATGTAAAAGCAAGTCGGTTGCAATTGGCTAATCGAAAGAATGGAAATGGTAACGGCAATGGTGCTAGCTCTGGAGTAGCGCCGAGTGCTGCTGCACCAGCATCATCTAGTAGCGGTTCTTCCTTCAAGGAGCCCTTTTAAACTAATTTAACCTTTTAGGTCAGGCCTCAGGCTTCACGGCCTGAGATCTGACCAAGGAATAAAAATGAAATCAGATAAGAAAAAGAAGAAAGAAATTTCAAGGGAGCAAGTTCAGGAAGCAATGGCTCGATACTTACAGAGTGGAGGCAAAATCATTAAGCTAAAAACCATTCCTGATGATTCTTCTAGAAAAGTTTATCCAGAAAAGAACAGGTCACATTATGAATTTGACTCAGGACTTGATGAATTTAATTCATGAAGGTTCTTTTTGCTATAAGTTGCCATTACCTAAGTTTGAAATTGGGGAAATAGTTGTTGAGAAATATTGCTACAGCATAAATATCATTCCGATGAAGATAACAGAAATTATCTTTCCTGAGAAAGATTCTAAAAATAGATACTGGAAAGGTTACAGTTATAAAATTGAAGCAGCATTATTTGAGGATAAGGGGACTTATTTGGATGGAAAGATTCTAGAAGAAAGTCTGCTTCTTTCTTTTATTGACAGAAAGAAAGAGGTTATTGGTGCAATGATGTCGAGAATACATGATTTAGAGGAGTTAGCTAATGCAAGATAAATCTTGGGGGAAATTGTTAGAGTTGCATGAAATGATGTTTACTCTTTTCAAAAAGAATTTCCCCGAATCTGATGAATTAGATGAGTTTGAGAACTTAAGGCTGGAACTTGAGAACCAAGTAGAAGGACTTAAAGATCGTGAACCTGATGATCAGATCACTGAATCAGTTGTCAGGAAGATTGTCAACCGTTCAAAGATTGGAGCCATCACCTATGGCTATAGTATGGAACGTGAAGACATGACACGTGAACAATGGCTGCAAGAGTTGAGTTCTGAACTTACTGATGCAGCTATTTACTGTGAAAAGCTTCTCGAACTAGAGAGAGCTAAACAGCATTAACTTTTGTACTAGGAGACATAGTGGCATTAAAACAACTAATTCCTAAAAAGGAATTGAGCAAAGACAGCTATAAGCAACTTTTTGAAAATTTAAAAAATTCGAAAGAAGTTGCCTCGATGCTCAGCATTAGTATTGACAAACTCAGGCAGATTCAAAGATCTCACAATCTGGGATTTACATTATCACCCGGAACAGCAGTTCTTTGGACATCTGATGATATTGAAAAGGCTAAGGGCATTCTTGAGAAAAACAAGGATAAGTCAGATCCTTCAAGTATTTCTAGTAAAACAAAGGACTATTCTCTATTTGCAGAACAACAAGAATTGTTAGGTAGAATATTTACAATCACTAGCGATTTCACAAGTTCCTTAGAAACAGAATCAAAAGCTAGAAAAGAATCTTTCCAGTCTTGTTTAGACTTGATTGAGAAGGTGATTGAGCAAAATAACCGTTTGTTCAAACAGGTGGAAGAAAATACAACTAGATTGGAACTTCTCATGGAAGAGATTTCTGTTTCTAGTACAGAAGATAATGCTGAAAAGCGGGGTGAGCCTTGGGGGGCAACAGATGAGAAGATTGAATCTACTAAAAAGCGGGTAGATGTTTCAAAGATTATTGAATTTATGGAAGAAGAGGCTGAGGCTGAATTTGAAGCATTGCCTATTCCAGAAAAGACCAAGATCGAAGAGATTGACACCAGTCGTCCTGTGCAT
>Ga0181580_10002004_pt1 | contig 16394 bp, 19 predicted proteins | sample 071ome_23_FD_132413 | JGI IMG/M metagenome (GOLD analysis project Ga0181580, IMG submission 132413) | Coastal salt marsh microbial communities from the Groves Creek Marsh, Skidaway Island, Georgia - 071403BT metaG (megahit assembly) | ecosystem: Environmental > Aquatic > Marine > Intertidal... | reverse complement strand
CAAGAACAATCTATGCGCATCGCGAAAGACCTTGCTGGGTTTAATCTTCAAGAAGCAGATGTTCTGCGTAAGGCTATTGGTAAGAAGAAGGCAGACCTCATGGCGGAAGTCAAGAAAGACTTTCTCATTGGTTGTGAAAAGGTTGGAAAGGTCGATAAAGAAACCGCAGAAGAAATATTTGGGTGGATTGAGAAATCTTCGCGATATTCATTTAATAAATCTCACGCTGTGTGCTATGCAATCAACTCTTACAAGAGTGCTTGGTATAAAGCAAACTACACCAAAGAGTTCTTTTTGTCATACCTAACCTACGCGAATGAAAAACAAGACCCCCACCAAGAAGTATACGAACTTGTATCAGAAGCTAAACTGTTTGACATTGAGGTAAAACTTCCAAACATAACGACATGGGATAAAACATTCTTTGTTAACAAGAATAATTTATGCTTTGGTATTAAAGATGTTAAATCACTTACTGGTGTGAATGGAGATAAAGTAATAAATGCTATTGAGAAAGTGTCGGAAGATATTAATAAACCCCTACACAATCTTACTTGGATGGATGTTCTAATCTACCTGTCTTCTAATATAAACTCTACTGGATTTAAAGCTCTTTGCTCTATAGGATTCTTTTCGACAAAGAAAACGGGCGTTACTAGAAATAAAGCTCTATACGAATACCTGATATTTAAAAATCTAACCAAGGCAGAGCTAAAGTGGGTAACTGATAACTATAAATCTAAGAAGTGGAAAACATTAAAGGATTGCTTTGTTGATCTTGCGCCAACTAAAAAAGAAGGTGGAGGAACAAGCAAGGTTGATAGAAAACAGGTCATAGAAAATGAAATTCATTTTTTAGAAAACCCACCATACGATCTATCTGATCACCCAGAGTGGATTGTAGAACAAGAGAAGAAGTATCTTGGATGTCCTATATCTTTATCTAGAGTAGAAGCTTCTGACACTTCACACTCTAATACGACATGTAAAGAGATATTAGATGGTAAATTTGGTAAAAACATATGCTTGGTTGCAAATGTTAGTAGGCTACAGAAGTATAAGTGTCAGAAGGGTAAGAGTAAGGGTAAAGATATGTGCTTCTTAACTCTTGAAGATGACACATGCTCTATCGACAACGTGGTTGTATTCCCGCAAGCTACAGATAAATACGTATTTATATTAGATGAAGGTGTAAATCTATTGTTTTGCGGAGAGGTAGAGAAGAATGGATCATTTATTATTAATAAAATTCACGAAATTTAATTGTTTTTTTATTATCTTGCTGCTATAATATAGAGTGAGACATTTTACACAGGAGAAATTGATGAATAATTGTACTTTTACTGGGTATCTATTACATGACCCACAAATTGAAACGGGGGAAGCAGACGGTGGAGCTAGCTGCTGTACTGTCAAATTAGTCACTTACGAGTATCGTAAGAACAAGCGCGGAGAAAAAAAGAAAGTTCCCACGACCATCACTCTACAAGCATGGGCATCTGGAGCAGAAACAATCGCTAAGCTCGGCAAGAAAGGAACTAAAATGACCGTCTATGCTTCTGCTAGAAATGGTGTCATGAAAACAGATGCTACTGATGCTACTGATGATATTGTATTTAGAATTAACGAATTTGACTTTGGGTGCTTAGAAAAGGAATAAAATGAGAAAGAAAAGAATTCTATTCTGTAGCGAAGCTACATTTCTTAACACCGGATATGCTACATACACTAGAGAAATCTTAAACTATTTGCATAGTACTGGTAAATACGAAATTGCTGAAATGTCTTCTTACGGAGAAAGAAATGACTCTAGGGCAGCAAACATTCCTTGGAAATATTATGGTGTAGCGCCAAATGTACACAATGAACCAAAAGCGAGCCAAGAAGAAATACAAAAGTATCAAAGCTCACCAAGCAACCAATTTGGGGAATGGATATTTGAAAATGTTTGTTTGGATTTTTTACCAGATTTTGTTTGTGATATTCGTGATTTTTGGATGCTTGACTTTGCAGAACGGTCTCCATTTAGACCATATTTTAAGTGGGTTGTAATGCCTACTGTTGACGCAAGACCTCAAGCTAGACAGTGGATTGCCACATATGCTGGTGCAGATGGATGTCTAACATATTCTGATTGGGCTGGTGGAGTCTTAAAAGATCAGTCTGGCGGTAAAATTAATTATCTAGGAAGTGCGCCACCATCTGCTCACGCAGCTTATGCTCCAATAGATAATAAAAATGCTCACAAGTTAGCTATGGGAATTGACCCAGAGTATAAAATTATCGGTACTGTTATGCGCAATCAACGCCGTAAACTATATCCTGATTTATTTGAAGCATTTAAAAAGTTCTTAGATAAATCAAAGAGTAAGAAATATTATCTCTACTGTCATACATCTTATCCAGACCTTGGTTGGGATATACCAGAGCTACTAAACCAATATGGAATTGCCTCAAATGTACTATTCACATACATTTGCCCAGAGACTAAAAAGCCATTTTCATCAAAATTTAAAGGCGCAATTGCTCAATCTCCCTATACAGGGAAGTGGGGGTCAACTCTTTCAAACGTTAAAAATGGTTTGAGCTATGAAGATTTAGCAAAAGTTATGAACTGTTTTGATCTTTATACTCAATATGCAAACTGCGAGGGATTCGGACTCCCTCAAGTAGAAGCTGCGGCGTGTGGGGTTCCCGTGTGCGGAACTGATTATTCCGCTATGGAAAGTGTTTTAAGGAAGCTAGAGGGGTTCACTATCACGCCAGCAGCTTTATACAAAGAACTAGAAACAGGATGTCTTAGAGCAGTACCAGATAATGAATATGCTTCAGAAATTTTCTTACACTTCTTTGAAAAAATGAATGAAGAAGATAGAGTGGCTATGGGTAAAAGGACTAGAGAAAACTTTGAAAAACACTATCAGTGGCATTTAAGTGGCGCTCGATGGGAGAAATACTTTGATGAAACTGACCCAATTGAGTTCCAGCAAGGGTGGGGTTCTGAACCAAAAATTATAGAACCAGCACCAAAGCCAGACCTGAAAGATAATGTTAGACACAAAGACCTCGCAAGATGGTTAATTGTTAATGTTCTTGGAGATAGCTCCAAACTTAATACGTTTTTTGAATCTAGACTAACAAGAGATTTGTTGTATAGACAATCAACATCCTCAACTGGCGGTATGTACTTCAACGAGAGTAGTCAAATATTTGACTCTCAGGGTTTTAGGAATCCGTTCGACCTTGATATTGCATATCAACAGCTAAGAGGAATGTGTGAAAAAAGAAACTATTGGGAAAATCTCAGAGTTCAAAGAATTAACCAAATTGCAGGAAATTCTAAATGAAAAGAGCTATAGCATTATTAACAAGAGGTTATAAAAACATAGATGAATATGATTCTTTTATTCAAAGAAACAAGTCCATAGAAGAGAACATACAGAGAGATTACGACTTTCTTGTGTTCAACGAAGGAAACATTAGTGAAGATCAACAAGAATATATACAATCTAAAACTAAGATTCCGTTACAGTTTATAACTATACCTAAATTTGAACCTAGAAACCATGCAATATTTGAACCAACAAGACCTTGGGGTTGGAACTATAGGCATATGTGTAACTTCTGGTTCTCTGGATTTCTAGATTATGTTAAAAGCTATGACCAATTACTGAGAATTGACGAAGACTGCACTATTTATTCAGACTTAGATCATATTTTTGATGCCCTTGATGAAAAAGTTTGCGTCTATGGAAAATGGTGCGGAGACGATTGGTTCAATGTTTACGGGCTTAGTGACTTCTGTAAAAAGATTTTTCCAGATCAACCAAGGCAGGAGATAGGCGGCCCGTATACTAATCTTGTAGCTTGGGATTTAAACAAAGTAAGGGAAAATGATACTGTTAAATACTTTATAGAAAAAGTAAACGAATCTCAAGGTATCTATGTTTATAGGTGGGGAGACCACATGCTGTGGGGTGAAGCTCTACATTATGGGGTTGATAAATCAGATCATGAAGAACTAGAATCAATTAGATATTATCACGCTTCTTGCCTTGCAAGAATAAATTGTTAAAGGAAAAAAATGAAAGTATTATATATAGGACACTACAAGGAATTTGGTGGCTGGTCTCAGGCTGCAACCGACTATATACTAGCCTTAGACAAAAATGGTGTTGATGTTGTTTGTAGAAATGTTACTTTGACTAGTGACAAAGAAGATGTTGATAGCAGACTTCTAGCACTAGAGAAGAAAGATTCTTCTGATTGTGATATTTGTATTCAACATGTTCTACCGCACCATCTTGTTAAATATAACAAGCTTAAAAAGAATATTGCTTTTTTTGCTTCCGAATCAACCAGCATTAAAGGTCTCGCTTGGTTAGAAAACCTTAAAATGATGGATGAGGTATGGGTTCCAAATGAACAGCTTAAAAATTCTTTAATTGAAGATGAAGTTGGCATCCCGGTTAAAGTGATTCCACATACTTTTGAATTAGAAAAATATAAACGGAGATATGGCGACATAAAAGTACCCAACGCAGAGGGTAAATTCAAATTTTACTATGTTGGAGATGTGAACAAGAGAAAGAATCTTGAGTCTATTCTTGCTTGCTTTTATTCAGAATTTGAATCTTCAGAAGATGTAGCTCTAATACTTAAAGTTAGTAAATTTGGTCACGATCCAAAAATGATGGAAGAGCTAATTAATAATCTATCTACAAAAGTTCAAAAAGATATACGTCTATATAGAAATTCGACAGATTACAAAAGACCAATTATAGTACCTTCTAAAATTAAAGAAGAAGAGCTATACGCACTACATCAGTATTGCGATTGTTTTATATGCCCGTCTCACGGAGAAGCTTGGTCTATCCCATCATTTGAAGCAATGTGCTTTGGCAATACTCCAATTTGCTCTAATTTTGGTGGACCTAGAGATTTTATTGACAGGAACGATTGGAGAACTGGATTCTTGGTTAATGGAGTTTCAACTATCTGTAGGTGTGATGATGCAGCATTTCCAGACCTCTTTACTGGAAGGGAGTATTGGTTCCAGCCGTCAGAGAAAGATATTAAAGAACAAATGAGAAGACTGTATAACTCTTGGAAAAAGAATAGTATTTCCTATAAGTCTAGGAATCAGGCTGCTGGACTGAAGAGAGCAGAACAATTCTCCTATAAAAACGTTGCAGAACTAATGAAGGGAGCGATAAATGAGTAATCAAACGCTACAGATTTTATCTAAATTAAGCAAAAAGGATAAATATAATATCTTAACCTTTGCTACGCATGAAAGATACGAATCAGATTTGTGTTTAACAGGTCACAATTTTTATTGTTTTGATCACAATAAAGGTAAGAAGTGGGACGAAAACTACGCAAAAATCCCAAGTAACTACCACATCTTACCACAAAATACTATCCCTCAAGGTCTTGATTTAGACTTTATCTTAGCTCAAAGCAAATTTGGTCAACTGCAAATTGCATTTGATATTTCTAAAACTTTTAGACTGCCAATCATTTGCATGGAACATACAGTTCCTACACCCAATATGACAAATGAACAAGTTAATTATTTAAAATCCATAAAAGGACACCTAAACGTATTCAATACAGAGTATAATAAAGATGTTTGGGGATTTTTTAGTGATGGAATTGTTGCTCCACACAATGTTGACTCAGAAACATTTTGTTCTAGCGAAGAGAAAAGAGACAACGTTGTATTGAGCGTAGCTAACGATTTTATTAATAGAGATTATTGTCTTAACTTTTCTGGGTGGCAAAGAATTACAAAGGGGCTTCCAGTGAAAGTTATTGGAAATACTCCGGGTCTTTCTGAAGCCGCTAGTTCGGTTCAAGAGCTTGTAAAGGGATATCAGTCTTCATCGGTATTCCTTAATACGTCTACCTTCAGTCCGCTCCCTACGGCTCTATTAGAGGCCATGTCTTGTGGTTGTGCGATTGTCAGTACCGCTACATGTGAAATACCAAAAATTATTGAACATGGGAAAAATGGTTTTATATCAAACGATGAACAAGAGCTACGTGGATATGTAGAACAGCTACTAAATAATCCAGAGATGGCAGTAGAAATGGGTAAAGCTGCTAGGTCTACAGTGTTAAGTAGATTTACAACTGAAAACTTTACGGAAAAATGGAATACGATTTTTAATCAGATTTATCAATCTTCTATACTATAGGAATAAAATGACAAAATTACAAATTCTCACGAAAGACGAAGCACCTATCGGTGGATTTAATTATGTTAAGATGGATTATGTACCATTGACACAAAAGCTACAGGAGTTCTCTGACAATGAGTGCGAATTAATTATTGCTCAAAATATTATGGATGACTCTGAACCAGAAACTCTAGGAGAAAACCTAATGGCAATAACAAGTAAGCTAAGAGCTAATGGTAAGATTGTAGTCGGTGGTATTGATTTACGAATGTTTTGCAAAAATGTAACAAATAATATCATAGATGAATCGAGCGCAAGAGGGTGTGTTGCAGGTGTAAATTCTATGATGAATCTTGCATCAGCAGAAAATATTCTCAAGTCGTTAAACCTCAAGGTCATACACTCTAAAATGAATGGATTTAGGTATGAAATCTCAGCAGTCAGATCTTAGTATAAACACTTCCTGCAAAGGGTGTAAGTACGCCATAGTAGAAGACATTCAGACAGGATGCTCTGCAAATAGGCTATCTAAATTTAAAGAAAACCAAGAGGCAGAAATAAATAAAGAAAGCAAATTTTACAGTATAAATAGAGTTTGCAATCTACATAACGATAAAAACTCTTCGCTTGAAGAAGACCTGCTAAATATTTATCCATCTGTTGGTATCGTACTTGTTGTAAAAGATAGCCTTGAGGACATGCAAAAGTCAATTGATTCAATAAAAAATATTGACTACCCTAAGAGCAAATTTGCCGTAGTAGTACAGTGTGCCGCAAAAAAAGAAGAAGTATCAAAATTTGTATTACTCTCTCATCAATTAAAAGCAGAGGACATTAATAATAAAGTTGTATTCAATTTTAATAATGCTCAACACATTAAAGATTTTGATTCCTTTAAATATCTATCAAGGTCTAATTATCTCATGCAACTCAAAGCGGGTTCTACGATTGACAGAAACTATTTAAGTAATATAAATGCTTCTATAAATAAAGATTTAGAAAAGATACTTGTGTTTGAAGACTCAAGCGGAAATATTACTATATCCTCAAAAATTGTTAAATCTCGTTATCTAGATTTCAATAATTATGACATGATGGAATCAGATATTAAAAAGATGATTAAAGGATCTCAATTTTATAAAAATATCAATGAAAAATAAATTCTGTATAACAAGCCCTAGAAATAGGCAGCGTAAGGATATAAAAGAGTTTATAACTTTTATAATTCTTGCTGAAAATCATGGATATAGAATGAAGTCTCATGGGCCAATCCCAATGATTAAGATTGGCGAAAAGACAATTCTAGAAAAACAAATTGAAACAATTAAGTCTTGTTTTATAAACTATGAAATTATCGTATGTGCGGGTTTTGAGTCATTTAAAATAAATAGCCATATTAAGGATGGGTTGTTTGATAAGGTTAGGGTTGTTGAAAATCAAATACATTACAACACTAACTGCTGCGAAAGCATTAGACTATGTTTAGGAAATACTAATAATTCTAGAATTTTTATACAACAGTGTAACACCATACTTTCTAGAGAGAATTACTCGCAGATTGATTACAATAAAAATTCAATCATAACGCAGGACACTAACTCTAATTCTCTATTTGAAATTTCAGCAATAAATCATAATTACAAATTGCAAAATCTTTCACTTGGATTAAAAGATAATTACTGGATTGAAAACTTTTATATATGTGGCGACAAAGAAATAAATAAGTTTTATGAAATAGTTTCTAACATTAATTTTAAAACAAAGTTTTTATTTGAAGCTATAAACGACTTCTCAAGAAACTATGAAGTGTCTGTTATAAAAAATCTACAAAAACAAGTGAAGAAATATAACAACCTAAAAAGCATAAAGGAATCAGTATGAAAATTTTAATACAAAACTACACAACCCCAAGCTCTAGTGAGCCGTATTACTTAAACAATGGAATCAACAACCATCCGTCAGATCACCAAAGCGGATTGTGGGAGGTCAACCGCTACAGCGCATACGATATGTTAGATAGGACTGAGCCAGATATTCTTATCTGCCACTTTGGACTTATGAATAAGGATGTTGTTAAGTACCTATCAACAAATAGAGAAAAGAACATTAAAGTAATTCTCAGTATTAGCGGCTTAGGATCTCAAGAAGATTTAGACAAATTAGAAGCCATTATAGATCAATTCAATATCAATTGCTTATTCATGATCTCTAACTCTTACGACTTTATGCAATCGGTAAAACCAAAAAACCACGAATTGTTCAAACTCCTACCGGCAGCTAACATTGATGATATTCAAATTGAAGCACCTAAGTTTGATATTGATAGCGCCGTTCTAGCCGTTGAAAACTCTGAAGAATATCAAAGATTATGTTCAAAAAAAGAAGTATACCATAAGATTAAAATTAGTCATGAGAAAGATCCCGATTTTGACTTCTTTGTAAACACCGTCACAATGAAACCAATATATAGAAATTATAAGAATATTACATTGTGCGGGAAAACAAAAGATCTATGTGGTCAGATTTTCTTTGATAGCATTTTAAATTCAGAAGATGTTTCGCTGAAAATACAAGACTCAGAAAATTTATCAAAGTTCTTGTCTGAAATATTAGATGAAGAAGATGTTGACGAGTCAAATATTTTAGAAAAGATTAAGAGCCAAGTGATGCTGAAACACACCTCTAACGTCAGATCCAAACAACTACTCAAAAAGATTGAAGAAAAAGTTAAATGAAAATATTGATTCAGTTTCCTACATATGCTAGACCTGAGAAATTTACTAAATGCCTAGAAAAATATCTCTCTACGTATAGCTCTAAACATGAGCTACATTTTAATGTTAACTGTGACGAAGACGACGATCTCTGTAATAACAGTAAATTTGTAGCAGATGTTTGTGGTTTGTTTCAAGAAAAAAATAATTGTACATTTAGTTTAAGGTTTGATAAAAATACGACCAAGATATCCGCTATCAACAGCCATATTGACGTAAGATTTTTTGATTTTGATATTGTAATTTGCGCATCAGATGATATGATACCGCAGGAAGAGGGGTGGGATGACATTATCGCTACAGATATGCAAACTCATTTCCCACACAGAGATGGCGCCCTTCATTATTCTGACGGGTATCAAAAAGGAAAGTTGATAACTCTTTCCATACTTGGAAGAAAACTATATGACTATTTCGGATATATTTACCATCCAGATTATAAGAGTTTATATTGCGATGATGAATTTACTCAACAGGTATATAGACTTAACAGAGCTAAATATATTGACCGCATTATAATTAAACATGAGCATTACGGCGAAGAAGGAAATAGTAATTCGGGAGACTTTGATCTATCAGCTAAGAAAACTCTACATTATGCTGGTAGAGACCAAATGGTTTTTGAGAAGAGAAAAGAATTAGGATTCCCAAAAGAAAGAATTACAAATGACTAAAATAATATCATATTCGCTTTGGGGTAATGACACTAGGTATACTCTTGGGGCAATAAGAAACGCAGAGTTAGCTAAAGAAATATACCCCGATTGGGATGTTCATATATACATCTCAGACCATGTAGAAAAAGAGATTCAAAATAAATTAACGGATCTTGACTGCACACTTATTAAGTTTCCAGAAAAGGGTGATTGGACTGGAATGTTTTGGAGATTTTACTCTGCCGACAAATCCGGTGTGACTATGATTTCAAGAGACGTAGATTCTAGACTGTCTTATAGAGAGAAAGCTGCCGTTGACGAATGGCTTGATAGCAACAAAGATTTCCACATTATGAGAGACCATCCTTATCATAATATCCCCATTCTCGGTGGTATGTGGGGCGCTAGGAATGGTATTTTAAGCGGTATCAAAGATATGATCCACAATTACAAGAAAGGAGACTATTGGCAAATAGATCAAGAGTTTCTTAAAGATGTAATTTATCCAATAGTAAAAGACCGCGCCTATGTTCATGATCCGTTCTTTGAAAGAAAACCATTTCCATTCCCAAGAAATGATAAACATTTTGTGGGGCAAGCCTACAGGGGTGACGATAGAATTTTAGATAGCAATTCGTACTTTGAGATATTAAACAGGGAAGATTATGAAAGTTTACGCTAATGTGATGATTCAAAATGAATCTATTATATTACCACATGTCTACGAGTACTGGAAAGACTACCCAGTAGATAAGTGGGTTTTTTATGATGATAATTCTACGGATGAAACCGTACAAGTTATAAAATCCTTATTCAAAGACAAAGCCGTGGTATTTGAAGGGAAGAAAAATAAATTTAACGAAAGTCATAATCGTTCGTATATGCTAGAGTTTTCTAGATTGGATGGCGCAGATTTTGCATTGTCTATAGATGCAGACGAGCTTCTGTCTAATTCTTGGTTGCAAAATTGGGATTTTGTACTACAGAAAAACCTAGAGTTTGATATACAATATTATTGGTATAATGTTGTTAACAATATTAACACCGTAAGACAAGACCCAATGTATCTAAGTAACTATCGTACATTTTTACTGCCGCTAAAAAATACAGATAAGTTCGATATGACTCAATTTAAATATCATACTCCTAGAACGCCACCTGTAAGCTTACCAAAAGCTAAATGTGACTCAGTGGGTGTCATACATCTACAGTCAATTAATAGGCGATATTACGCACTGAAACAGTTATGGTACAAGCATTATGAGTATCACACTTGGAATCACCCTGTAAATTTCATCAACAGTAGATACGACCCTGTTGTAAATAATTTAAATTTTATGGAAAAGCCGATACCTCCACACATTAACGAGGGCATTGAGTTTGACCCATACGTTTATGACGAAATTGAAAAGATAAAAGGATATAAAAGATACATCCAAAAAAATAAAGTGTCACAATTAATTACATTCGGGAAGGAATATGTAAATGATTGATTGTTATGTTTATCACCACTTGGGGCTTGGAGACCATCTTATTTGTAATGGTTTAGTCCGTAGTTTTATTAATAGGAACAAATTAAACCGCATTTCCTTGGTGGTCAAAAAAAGAAACTTGACAAACGTCCAAAGGATGTTTAGAGACAGAAATGATATTGAATTTTTAGTAGTTGAAAAAGATTCTGACTTATATAAAAATGACCTGTCGGCACCCGTCGTAAAAATTGGTTTTGAAATGTGCAAACCAATGGAGTTTGATAAATCGTTTTATGATTGTGTTAACATCCCATTCAACGAAAGGTGGGACTCTTGGTATATTGAAAGAGACCTTAAAAAAGAGCAAGAGATTAAGTCATATCTAAATGTTGATGAAGACTATATTTTTGTTCACGACAAATGTAGCACAGGTGACTACAAATTAGACATCAAATCAGATCTTCGACAAATTAAGCCTGATAAAATACCATGCGAAAGCTCAATATTTGATTGGATCGGAATTATTGAAAACGCGAAAGAAATACATGCGATAAATTCCTCGTTTGTTCACTTGATTGATAGTGTAAAAACTAACGGCAAATTATATTACCACAATAAACCAAACATGTTTGGGTTTTCATTAAAAAAGAATTGGGATTTTACTAAATGAGTGAATTGATCGGAGTATTAGGACAAATTAATCTTGAGTCAAATCTAGGTAAACTAATTTATAAACTTGTCTCAGAAAATAAGTTTAAAAACATCGTAGATGTGGGGACTTGGAACGGTCTTGGCTCTACATACTGCGCGTTGAAAGCACTAGAAGATACAGAAAATACAGACACAAATTTAACTACTGTTGAATTATATCCAGATGTATTTGAGGCGGCGAAGATTAATCTTAAAGATTATTTGTCTCGCCCCAAATTCACTATGCTAATTGGTAGACTAATCGACCCAGAAGAAGCTTATTGGTTTGACCACCAATCTATTGACCTTAATAGAGATGCTCACGCACGCCTATGGTATCGAAAAGATATGATGCTTCTGAATAACTCGCAGAGCGTTTTAGATCAAATTCCAGAAAAGATTGATTTACTAATTTTAGACGGTGGAGAATATACAACGTACCCAGAATGGCAAAAGCTAAAAAACAGAGTGGAATACTTTGTGCTTGACGATACTAGAATACTAAAGTGCAGCAAAATTCGAGAAGAGGTGCTGGCAGATCCCCAATATGAAATTATTGCTGATGCCATAAACGATAGAAATGGCTACCTAGTAGGTAAGAAGAAATAATGAAAAAAATAACACTATGTATTACTTGCTATAAAAATGATATTAAATTTTTAGATAGATGTCTACAGTCGGTGGTAAACCAAACAGTCAAACCAGAACAGGTATTGGTTATTGCAAACTCAATAGAAGACGATTCACCATTTCTTAATAAAGATGAGTTTGATTTTTTTTCAATAAAAGACCACAAGCTGCCCGGATGGGGTAGAAACATGGGGCTTAAATTGGCAAAAAATGAAATAGTTTCTTTTTGTGATGTTGATGATATAATTCACCCAAGAAAGATCGAATTAATTAAGAATGTATTTACTGACGAGGTAGATGCATTGATTCATAATTTTTTTTGGATAAGTGGGGAATTTAATAATGTAATAAACTACGACATAGAGGAAATTACAGAGATCGACAAGAAGTGTACTAATATTAAGACGCCTTCTAGGAGAAAAGCTTCTCAGGGACATATGACATGCAAAAAAAGTCTTTCAAAATATTTCTCTTATGACGAGACACGTTTGCGAGGAGAAGATGGAGCTTTTTGTCAAAAAATAGCGCTATCAAACGATCATAAAATATTCTACTCGCCAGAAAAATTAATAATTTACACACAGGATTAAGATGAATACAATTTATTGCTTTTGGACTGGAGGGGGTACATTACCAGAACGCAGACTTAACGACTATGAGTCTTTAAAAGAGAACTCTAAGTGTAAAACCGTTCTTGTGACACCCGATAATTTAGAAGACTATATAGATAAAAAATATATTCACCCTGCATATGAACACTTGAGCTTAGTTCACAAGTCAGACTATCTGAGGTCTTGCTTTATGCACGTTTTAGGTGGTGGATATTCAGATATAAAATATTGCAGAAATGATTGGAATGTTTTTTTTGAAGCTCTTCATAATAGTGATAAATATATGATAGGAACAAGAGAGTCTAAGGGGGGTGTTGCATTTAACGATCTAAATAAAGATGTATTACTTAGTAATCATATGCTTTTACCGATTTGCGGCTGGTTCATATTTAAAAAACAAACACCTTTAACTAGAAGCTGGTTTTCGCAGGTGTGGGATTTAATGACAGATAATCATGAGCTTTTAGAAGAACATAGTGCTAAAAACAAACACCCAAGAGTTTGCAAAGGTTATAAATCATTTGGAAGCGCATATGAATCTAGCGTGGTAGATATAAACGAGAAATATCCAATAGGCTGGAATGATATTTTAGGCCAGATATACCACCCTCTTATGTATAAGTATAGAAAAAAAATAATAATAAGTGACATTTCTTTTATTTAACAACAAAATAACTTGACAAAGTGTATTTCCTGAACTATAATAATAGTAAGGAGGATTGTATATGAGAGTATTAGTAACTGGCGGATCAGGGTTCTTAGGTAAGAACCTTTACGATCATTTGCCTAGAATTTTAGGGGTAGATTATGGCGTGTCTTTTATAGGTTCTAGTCAGTACGATCTTAGAAATCAACACGCTTGTAGAAAGGTGCTGGAGTATTATAACCCAGATGTTATCGTACATGCAGCGGGTTCGGTTGGCGGTATTGGTGCTAATCGAGATAATCCCGGAAAGTTTATGTATGAAAATTTAATCATGGGTACTAACTTAATAGAAGCAGCAAGGGTTTACAGAACTTCTAAGTTTATTTTGCTGGGGACAGTTTGTTCCTATCCAAAATTCACACCTGTTCCATTTAACGAAGATGAATTATGGAATGGATATCCAGAAGAAACCAATGCTCCTTATGGGATTGCAAAGAAAACACTTATGCGACTATTACAGGCGTATGGAGAGCAGTACGGAATGAGGGGTGCTAACTTAATTCCCGTGAATATGTATGGACCTCACGACCACTTCAATTTAACAAGCAGTCATGTTATTCCAGCGCTCATTCTGAAGGTCTACAGCGCCCTTAAAAACGGCGACAAGCAGATTGAACTATGGGGTACTGGCAATGCTTCTCGCGAGTTTCTGTATGCGCCAGACTGCGCAGAGGCAATTGCTCTAGCGATCAAAAATGATGTAACTCTAGAACCAATGAATATTGGCAATGGAGAAGAAGTATTAATTAAAGATTTGGCAGCAGAGATATGTCATATAATGGGGTATGAAGGAGATTTGTATTTTAATCCAGATTATCCAGACGGTCAACCTCGCCGCTGTCTAAATACAACAAAAGCAAAAGAAGTCCTTGGGTTTGAAGCAAAAACATATTGGAAGGACGGACTTAAACAAACAATAGAATGGTTTATGAATGATAATAATTGGGAGAACAATATATGAACTTAGGATTTTATATCGACAGCTTAAAAGAAAATGAAGATAGCAAGCAGCTTTTTGAAATGCTAAATACAGCAGTAGAGACAACTCAAATAGAGAGTGGGTCTATATTTTATGACAATGTTGACTATCATTCTACGATTCCTAAATTTGGAATTTTTAATTCTACTGACCTTTGGTTTTTTACTGGAAAGTTGGTCACAACAAGCTGGGAAACTTACAAAACAGCATCTAACATTATCAACAAGTTTACATCTTGCTTTTTATACAGCGGGGTCTCAGACGTAACGGTTTTTGCGCTGAACGAAATTATTAACTCATGCAAAGTTATCGTAACAAAAGAAGAAGATCGTCAATACGTCAAAAGAATTACCGGTAAAGACGCTGTACTGGTGGACGGTCTAACAATCGACAAACTAAAGGAAGTGTTATAATGGACTTAGAAAAAAAGGTCATATCACTCTACAGCGATATGAATAAGAGTACTTATCAAATTGCCGAAGAATTAAATACGTACCCTAATAAGATTAGAAGAATCTTAAAAAAGCATGGTATATCACTTAAAACTAAAAGCGAAGCTCAAAAACTAGCGCTTGCAAATGGTAGATGTGAACACCCGACAGCTGGTAAAGAGCGATCTTTAGAAGAAAGAGTTAAGATTAGTTCTTCCTTGGAATCGCACTGGAGTTCTCTATCCGAAAAAGAGAAAGAAGAGAGGTCTCTTCAAGCAAAAGAAAGATGGCGAAGCATGAGTAGCGCACAAAAAGACAGAATGTCTAAACTCGCTACCGAAGCGATCAGAAAAGCTGGTCAAGAGGGTTCAAAGCTAGAAATGTTTATAGGCAATAAAATAAAAGAATCTGGATACAGAATTGAGCATCATAATAAACGTCTTATTCCTACAGAAAAACTAGAAATTGACATCTATCTACCAGAGATAAAAACTATAATAGAAGTAGATGGACCTTCGCACTTTCTCCCTATTTGGGGCGAAGAAAAACTACAGAAACAAATAAAAGCAGATTTACACAAATCTGGCTTGCTTTTGAGCCGTGGTTACGCTATAATTAGAGTGAAGTCACTTGGTCAAGAATCACTAAATAAAAAGGAAGACTTATCTAATAAAGTAATAGAAGCAGTTAATAATATTAAAAAGAAGTTTCCACCTAAAACTGAAAGGTTTATAGAGATCGAATTATGAGTAGTAAAACAGATGATTTATTTGAAGACGTTGAATTACAAACCCCTTCCAATACCAGAACCGGCGTTGTAGATATTATAGATGATGGTAGACCAAAAACCACAGATCCCGGATGGAATGATTATGTTCTAAGCCTATTTGAAGATAATGAAATGTATGATGGGCGACCGTTATGCCACGGTTTACGGCGAGTATCAGAATTGCTATTCGGTGATATCGTAATCAGTAGACCTACAAAAGTCTTCCCGCCGCAAGATGATAATGGTATTGGTAGAGCAACTGTTATCTGGGAAATCGTGTTTGAGAACGGGCAATCGTTCAGTGATGTGGCAGACTGCTGGGAGGGCAATACAGACGACACATTTTGTGTGTTTAACACCGCTACGGCAGCGACTAGAGCAGAAGGTCGTGCGCTAAGAAAAGCTCTTAGATTGCGTGTGGTTGCCGCAGAAGAGATCACTAAAAAGAATACCGCTGAGATCGTTAAGAGTATCAGTCAAACTAATGCGAT
>Ga0181580_10001997_pt1 | contig 16418 bp, 8 predicted proteins | sample 071ome_23_FD_132413 | JGI IMG/M metagenome (GOLD analysis project Ga0181580, IMG submission 132413) | Coastal salt marsh microbial communities from the Groves Creek Marsh, Skidaway Island, Georgia - 071403BT metaG (megahit assembly) | ecosystem: Environmental > Aquatic > Marine > Intertidal zone... | reverse complement strand
TTCTTCTTCTTCGTCGTCGTCGTCGAACATTGGATCTGGGATGAGCTCGGACGTGGCGGAGATCGACGTGAAAAAGTCTACGGCTGATTCTTCATCGTCTGGGTCTTCGCACGTCAAGTCGTCCACGGCTTTGAGCACGTCTTCGACGTCTGAACCCCTCGGACGGGGTACTGTGGCTAAATCGATGCCGGTGCCGATTCCCAAGGCGACTCGTCTTCGCGTTCTCGTCACGGGCGGCGCCGGTTTCGTCGGTTCGCACCTCGTGGATAGACTCATGGAGCGAGGAAACATTGTCATCGTCGCGGATAACTTTTTCACCGGTCGCAAGGAGAACATCATGCACCACCTTCAAAACCCATTCTTTGAGTTGATTCGACACGACGTCGTCGAACCCATGCTCGTGGAGGTGGACCAGATTTACCACCTCGCCTGTCCGGCGTCTCCAGTGCACTACAAGCACAACCCGGTGAAGACCATCAAGACGTCCGTCATGGGCACGCTCAACATGCTTGGCTTGGCCAAGCGCGTGGGTGCGCGCATGCTTCTCACCTCCACGTCCGAGGTGTACGGTGATCCTCTCCAGCACCCGCAAAAGGAGGATTACTGGGGTAACGTCAACCCGATTGGCGTTCGCTCGTGCTACGACGAGGGCAAGCGCGTCGCGGAGACGTTGTGCTTCGACTACCATCGCCAAGAGGGCGTCGACATCAGAATTGCCCGCATTTTCAACACGTACGGTCCGAGAATGGCTCTCGAAGACGGTCGCGTCGTATCCAACTTTGTCTCGCAAGCTCTTCGCGGCGAACCGCTCACTGTCTACGGCGATGGCAAGCAGACGCGCTCCTTCCAATACGTTGACGATCTCGTCGCCGGTCTCATGGCGCTCATGGACAACGAAGATGAAATTGGCCCGGTCAACATTGGTAACCCGGGTGAATTCACGATGATCGAGCTCGCTGAAGTTGTCAAGGAGATTGTCAACAAGGATGCGAAGATTGAGTTCAAGGAGAACACCGCCGACGATCCGGGTCGCCGTCGTCCCGACATTTCATTGGCGAAGAAGGCGCTCGGCTGGGAGCCGAAGATTACGTTAAAGGAAGGCTTACCGAAGATGGTGGAAGACTTTAGAGAGCGTCTGAATCTCCAAAAGACGGAATTGTAAGGCTGAAATTGAAATGATTACTACGAACGAGACTGGGGCATCGCGCGTTTGTTTTAGTTTTGTTTGATTTATCATCACAACTACCGGTAGTACTCGTATCGTCTCTCACGATCCAATCTCCTCCTTGACTTCAATTTTTACGTCTCCCGGGACGTCTATCGGTACGTCGACCTCGTCTAATTTAAGCAGCGGCACGTCCGCGCCGGCGGCGTTGAGATTGCGCTTTGAAGCGTGTGATGGAAGCATCATGGTGGAGCCAGCGCGCATGCGCTCCGCTTCGGCTAACAAGTCAGCCAATCTATCTTGATTCGCTGACGGTAAAAGCTTCGACGCGTACGGCACCATGTCGTAAAAGGACGTTCTAATCGTCACTTCCGCCATGCCGCTCACCTCTGAGATTCGGAACAAGCTAGCCTTGTCCTTGTGCCACTCCTTGACCACGGCGGAGACGTAAATCGCCGCCGCCGCCACAGACGCTGGTTGCTTTTCGCTATGATGCCCCTCGGAAATTCTCAAGTTGAGGAATGTCTTGATGACGTGCGAGCAGAGCTTGATGAAATCCATGTTGGCCAACCCGAGGTTGCCGCAGAAACGATTTACCAAGAATTCCGGCGTAATCATTTGCTCCATCATTTGCATATTCAAACCGTCGCACACCTTGAGAATAAACTTGTAACACCGCCCGATTTCCTTCACCGTCGTTCCTTGCGCCGCGCCACAAATTTCCTTAAAAGTCCGCGTCATCCCTTCTTGTCTCGCCGCAATGTACAAACACGCCGCGTACATCGCCGCGTTTGATTTACCTTGCGTGCTGTGCGCTTGCGTCACCATGCGATACAAGTCACACGCCCCATCCTTCACCACCCGATTCATCCCCATCGCGTCCGCAAACTCCCCGATCGAGTGAAACGCGCTCATCAACGCCTTGTCTGGATTCATCCCTCGGTTATGCAACCGAGACAGCGTCGCGTTCACCGTCCCATCCGGGTTTCGCCCAATCGTCGTGCTCAACCCCCCTCCCGAGAGCATCACGTTCGTCGCCCCCGCCGTCCGCGACGGGTCCGCCCCGTTCTTATCCTTATCCCCGTCCCCGAACGTTCTCCACTCCGAGCACTCATCGATGATCCTCGACTCGATCACCAGCCCGCACTCGGTGCAAATCAAATCCCCGCTCGAGTGGTCCTCGACGATGGGCGTGTGCGTCGCGCACTTTGGGCAAATCTGCGTGAACTTCTTCACCTCTTGCGCCGACGGGCTCGGCGCGTGGTTCGTCGTCTTCGTGTTCATCGCCGTCGTCCGTCGTCCGGCGCGCTCTGACGTCGTCTTCGTCGTCGTCGTCGTCGTCGAGGTTCGCGTCACCGAGCCAAGCCGAAGCGAACTGCGTGCGTGTGTTCCAATTGATTGATTGATAGCCATATGACTCTTACAGTACGAACGGATGGATTTTGGCACTTGAACGTCAATCCAACTGGAATGGATTTGGAATGGATTTGGAACGCCAGAGGACGACGACGACGGACGGACGGACGGGATGGCGGACCGCGTCGTGAGTTCACCCAACGTAAAGGTGACGACGATGAGGACGGACGCGACGTCGACGTCGACGTCAAAGTCAGAGGGACGACGGAGCGTCGTTCGTGGTGACGGCGAGCGCGATGATGAAGATGAGGACGATGATGAAGATGTCGACGATGTCGACGTCCCGCGCTTCGGTGCGTCGTCGACGCTCGGCGCGAGCGTGTTGCATAAGTTGTTACCGATGGATGACGACAGTGGGGGCGAGGAAGAAGGAGAGGAACCGCGACTTGGGTCTGGGACGGGGGGTGAAGAAAACAAAATGGACCGTCGGTTCAAGAGACGGGTGCAGAGGATGATTCGGAAGAGCGCTAAGAGGAGGAAAAAGTTGGAGAAGACGTCGCGAAAGGAAAAGTGTCGGGTTTTAGAGCGAAACCTGAGCCGTGCGACGCTTCCGACGGAGACTGTGAACGCGCTGATGTCGAATAGAGACGGCGACTCCAAAATCATAGACGGCAAGCACGCCATGGAGGTGAACGTCTACGACGTCGAGACCCGGGGCGTTTACAAGACGAAACACAAGAAGACGTACGTGCAGGTTGCTTGGAAACGAAACATGACTCGTCGAAAAGTGTCCACGTCGAGACGAGAAGACACGGAACATCCAGTATGGTCCGAGGGGAAGGGGAAGTTTATCTTTCAAAACTGCTCGCCTGACGGTTACTTTAACATCAAACTGAAAGAGGTGCACATGTTCAGAAAAGTGGTGGTTGGATACGCATCCATTCCGGCAAAACTCATTCCTCACGACGGAACAAAGGCACATATGCGTGTTTTTCTAGACAAGAAGTCTGGTTCGAAGAGAAGAGGCGCTGGAGCTATCATTCGGTTGTCCATAGGAAGAACGATTTTCGAAGAGCCCGCCGTCGGTGAGAAGGGATACTGGCCGAGCATTGCTTCCGAAGCGGAAGTGTGCAGGCAGAGTCGACCCAAGCTGTTGGTAGTTAGCGTGATGAACGCGAGAGGTGTTTACGACGCGGACAGCTTGGGAACGAGCGATCCATACGTTAAACTAGGATTTAACACGACTCCTCTGGGCGAAAGATATCAGACAGCTTGCAAATACCGGACGCGCTTCCCGGTGTGGAACGAGCGCTACCTGTTGCGCGTGCCGGAGGATCCAGAGTGTAGCGCCGTCGTGTTCACCCTGTGGGATAAGGATACGTTCTCTAGTCACGACTTTCTAGGATCAGCCGCCATATCGCTGGCTGAAATTCCTTTAGACGGACAAGTCGCCGACGTCGATCTCGACATCAAAGGCAGAATCACCCCAGACGCCGCCGGCGAAGTGTGCTGGATTCATCCTCGCGCCTCGTCCGACTTGGGCAAGCTTAGAGTTCAAATTTCAGAGGTGGGCGAAGCGGAATCTGAGGCCATTCTCAAAACTCTTCGCGTGGGTCCGTTGACTCGAGGAGAAGGAACGGCTCTCGCGAGGAGCGTACACGTCGCCGTCGTCGCGGCGAGGCAGCTTTTTCACATCGACAACTCAAATGGTTCGTGTGATGCTTTCGCCTATGTTTCCATTGACAACGCGCCAAAGGATGAATTTTGTAGAACGAAAACAATCTTCAACACGTTGCATCCGGTGTGGAACAATGGTATAGGGCAAGTCTTCACGTTGATTGCGCGTCCGGGCGCGGCTGAAGTTTGGATTGAACTCTATGACAGAAATTTATTTTCATCGACACTCATGGGAAAAGCTGCGATATCCTTGGCTTCTTTGCCTCCCGATGGTTCTTGGAAAGAGTTTGCCACACCCTTGTACGGGACGGACGAAAATAGAAACGCACTCGTCGGATCGACTGACAGCGGTCTCGCGTGGAACGCTCACGAGCGCGTCAAGGGCGAGCTCATCGTGCGCTTGAGCGCCGCTCGCTTCCCACACGCAAATATTCCGCGACCGCCGCCCGTGCTCGATTCTATGATGTACATTAACCAACACGAGACGAACAAGTACTTGTACGTCCAAGCGCTTGGTTTCGAAGGGTTGCCGATCCGTTACAAAAAGGATAGTACAAATGCTCGAATCCGAGTATCCTTGAACACGCATCGCGATATTCTGTGCAGCCATATACAACGGGGCGTCATGGAAGATTTCGATTTTACGCCCGAAGTGATGGTGATGCCAAAGACGCATTTGAGTCGCACGCTGACAATACAGGTTATATCTGAAATGAAAAGCATCTACGGTTCAAGGACAGCCGTCAAGCTGGGGAAGAAGTTCATTTCGTACTTAGGCTTGCCCGAGTTGAATAAAGGAAATGGAAACAAGGCGGGTGAAGGTGCCCAAGGCGATGAGGTTGCGGATGCGATTGACGACGAAGATGAAGATGACAACTATGGATATGTTGAAGGTGAAGAGCGTTTTACAAACGGCAACGCGATTGGTTACGCGCAAATACGAGTGGACGATCTGCGAGTCGGCGATTTGAAAAAATTCAAGGTGAAACTGCTGCCAATGCAGAAGACAAAGTCGTGGCTTTCGAGCAGATCAGAAAATCTCGGGGAAATGGAAGTGATGTTGGGGTGTGGGTACGCAAAGTTTCCGCCGAAAAACTTGCTACAGATTGATCAAGCCGCGCGTCCCACCTTGGGATCGTTTACGTGCAACATTGCATCTGTCATCGGGGATCGAACGCCGAATCAACATCTCGCCCCGGTTCTCGACAGCCTTTTGAACATGGCTTCTGGTTCCGCTGAAAAGTTCGGAAATCACGTGTGGGCATCGGTGATGTGGGATAACCGCTCCGAAACCGTCAAGTCGACGCGCGAGTATTTCAAGTTTTCCATCACAGAAGCGGCGAGCGATATTCGAATAGTCTTCAAGTGTCGCGACGTACTCACAGGTGGAGATAACATACTCGGGGCGGTTTCAATTCCCATCTCGACCGTCTTAGAGAGTCCTGGACGTAAGATCGATTCTTGGTTTAACATTACACCACCGAATTCTGAGTTTTTGACTGAAGAGGAAATGGAAGATCCAAATCACGCAATGTGCATTTACCCGCGGTCAAAGGGATCCATCTCTGATTGGCAAGGCTTTGCGCGCATCAATCTGTCTTTCGAGTCGAAGAGTTCAAAATGGTCGGAATGGGCGTGGTACTTGCAGCAGACAACTTCGCCGCAGAAAACAAATCACATTCCCGACACCATAGACGGAGTCATTCTCAGCCTACATCGTCTCATTGAATCCATCGTCTTCCCCATCAAGATGTTTGCTCGAGCAGCCGTCTTCATGTGCAACCATCCGCTTCGCGCGCGGGTAAAAGTATTTTGGTTCTCGTATCACACCTTGTGCTGCTTGACGTTCAGACGAGCCATGTTGAGTAGCTTTATTTTGATATGGCTCCTCCCGGGATTGTTTGTCTGCGGCTATTGCTCGAGATTTATCACGAGGGAGCTCTTGGCGCATTTACCGTTATTTACGGATGACGAAGCAAATGCAAGCGTGCTGGAGAAGACCCGGAGAGAGGTTATACAGTTGGGTAAAACTAGGAATAGAAAGCTCCGCAAGTATCGCGACAAGTTTTTGGAAGAGGAGAAGCTCGTCAAACTCCGTGCGCAAGGTCGCGCCGTTGAACTGACGGAGAAAGCGGTGAAGCAAGGTGTGCGCGCTCGCAAGGCGAGGCGTCAGAGAGCCGGTATCGATGACGAATTACCCAGTGTGACGTCGATGCTTCTTCCACAAAATTGGATCAACGGCCTAGTCGCCGTGTTGACGTCAGCCAACCCGGCAGACATGGTGCTTTCTCTCATTCAAAGAATTGTGTGGAGACTCCTCAAAATTATCAAGGATGCCGGTACGACGCTCGTGAGAATCGATAAAGTCGTCACATCAGGCGGCCCGAGACTGATGCCTGGAGTGTGCAAACTGGCGGGCACGCAATTGGAAAGTATCACCGACATGCTCGATCGACCACTCCAGCTCATCACATGGGACCATCCAGCCCTGAGCAAGTATTTCTGCACACTGGCCGTCATGCTCACGTTGGTCGTATGCTGCTGCCTCCTTGTCGTCGAAAAGATATTTTCGCTCGTGAACACGTATTGTCCAATCAGGCTTTGGCATTTCGTCTGGTTGATTGGCGTGGCGCCGACGCTCCCAGTTATGGCGGTCCACCTCAAACGAGTCGCTGTAGGCGTGGAATACGCCCTGCAGCTCGTTGTGGGCATGTACGTGCCCGTCATGCCCGTCTGTCTGGAGACGATTGAGGAAGTCAAAAAATTGCTCGAGGCTGATTTGCAGGACAAGGCGAAAGTTCTGAAGGACCAAGTCCGAAAAGAACTCGAAGTGAAGCGTCTGCAACGCGAAGAGTTAAAGGAAAGACGCGCACGAGAAGCGCAAGAAAGGTTCAAGAGACGACATCAAAATCCACTTGAGTGGCTCGGCGCCGCCGTGGCGCGCGCACCCACATCCTCGAGCGTTCTCCACAACGAGCGCACCATGCGATTCTCAAGACCAGGTCACGAGGATGCGCCGAGTGTAGATATTTTCCGATCGAACATCCAGTTTGGGAGCGCCACCGTACACATTTTCAGCTCTCTGATTGCGTTCGCAATGGCTGTTCCAATTCGCGCCATAAACATGCCGCTGCGCGTGATACAGCGTTCCACCGAACGACGACTCGACGCCTGGGACCGATTGAACCGCATTCGCACGATGAATTGGCTCATGTATGAGTTCTCTCTTCGTAAAAATTTACCGTTTGGTAGCGTCAAGGTTGACGTCAAGGCGGACGATGGAGGCGCCGCGGTCGCCAAGTCTCCAGCTAGAAATCGAGTCGTCGAGGTTGACAACGAAACCGCCATCGTCACCGCAAAGAGCGCAACAAAGTCAATGATAGAGCATAATAATTCATAATATGCGTATAGAACACATAATATAGTAACTGTAGAAGCAAAGTAATTTCCGTGACGCAAATTGCGTTGGCTCATTTTATGGGCGTTTAGATGATTAAATAAGAGAAGTCTCAACCCTGGCGCTGGTGGGCGAAGCGCGTAACGCGCGCCGGAAGTCGAGGACACAGACTTGGTGAAGTGCGAGCCGCCGCTCACATTACAACTGACACTAGCTAATTGAGACGCTTGCCCGAAACTGTATCTCGGAGGCGCCCGTCTAACGAGTCACGGCGGGATGCGTGAGTAATTTCACACACCCGCGCAAAGTCGTTTGTTCGTTGACGCGGAGATTTACTTCTCCGTGGCTTCGCGCAAACGACGAATGGTGGAGCGGACAGTGACGGAACCGCCGGTGTTGAGGCTGTACGCACCACCCGCCTTCGTCTTGTTGCACCCCTTGCAGCACCAGATACCAACGGCCTTACGCTTCATGCCGTACTTGCCGCAGAAGTCACAGAAGAACTTGGAGTGCTGAGAAACTTCCTGCTTCTTGACAACCTTACGGAGGGAGGCACCGTAACGGGTGCCGTACTTGCCCACAATGCCTACGATTCGGAAAGAAACAGATTGTCAGTAAAAAGTAACGTCGATTGCTCCCTCAAAAGAGCTCGTGGCTACGCTCGCGCGTCGCGTCGAGCGCGATCGATTCGTCAAGGCACGAAAGCCTGACCCTAAAACGCGATGCCGTCACCCTGGTCACTCGAGCGTTGGCGAGAGATCCCGAGGCGAGCGTCGCGTCGAAGCGGCCTGAATGTGATACGTACCAACTTTCTTGGTGCGCTTAGCCATGTCTAGAAAGTTATACTAGCCTGCGGTGATGTGAAAGCGCGGCGCCAGTCGTCAGTCGATCCGTTCTCGCGCTCTCGAGAACCCTAGAGAAATCGCGAACCCCCGCCCCTCCCGCGCGACGCGACCCGACACGAGGTCATTCGCCGATTAAAATCAACCAAGAATTCATCCTCTCTCGCGCTCAGTTCGTTTCGTCGTCGTCAAGCGTACCTTGCTCGAAAGCGCGCGCTCAGTAAAGGCGGATCGTCCCTCGCGGGAGAACCTCCTCTTCCCGCTCGTCGTCTCTCTCCTCTCTTCTCTCGGACATGTGGAATTTTATATCTCCGCATTTTCGCTTTTACTACATGATCCCGATTCTATATCCATAGTACGACGTATCTCTGTCTTTTATTCGGACATGTGATTTCCTGGTTCGCGAACCGTCAACCTTGTCCGTATACACTCCGAGGTTGCTCAGAGCCCAGCGCGGCGGACGCCGACGGACGCGCCGACGGACGCGCCAACGGACGCGTCACCGACCGACAGACTGGGACGCGAGGGCGATCGATCGATGACGTCTCGATGCGTCGACGGGGACGACCGCGACGCGTCGTCACTCGAGACGTGGGCACGCGAACGGGGCGTGCGCTGGTGCGCGTCGGTTGAAGTGCGAGGACAACCGTCGAGCGATGGTTCGACGGCGCATCGGGGCGTGTACGCGAGGGTGGACGGCGAGGGCGTGTCGAGGGATGAGGCGGTAAATCTGGTGACGATTCCTCGCGAGGCGATGATCGCGTGCGAGCGAGATGAGGGGAAGAGACCACTGGTTGGGGGAGTTTCAGAGGAGGCGGCGGCTCGCGACGAGCTCGCGCTGGAGTTGCTTCGGCGCAAGTTTGACACGGAACGGAGCTTTGGGCCGTACATTGATTCCTTACCCGAATCTTACGCGTTGTTGCACTCTTGGAGCGACGCCGAGGCGCGTGAGCTGCAGGACGTCACGGCGATGGCTTTGGCGCGGCGAAGAAGACTCGAGCTGGAAAAAGCGTTCGAGCGCGTCAAGCCGGAGGTTATCGAAATAACGCGTTGCGAATCGGAGGACGACGCTTACGCTCAATACCGCTGGGCCTGTGGAACGGTGAGTTCTCGCGCGGTATCCGTGCCCTTTCACGGTGCTGGGGCGCTCTGTCCGGTTGGAGACATGTTCAACTACGCCCCGCACGATCCGCCGAGCCTCATTCGAGTCGTCGGCGCTCCGACGTTCGGCGTTCGCTCCGAAGATGACGACGAAGACGACGAGCCTGGGATCGTAGGCTCGGAAGAACGAGAGCCGGTTCCAGGCGACGGTGCGTACGATGAGGTGACGCGGTCGTTCTCGTTCCGATCCTCGGTTCAACCGCTTGGTAGACGCGGCTGTCTACCGGGGGAGGAAATTTTTGTATGTTACGGAGAGTATTCCAATCTCGAGCTCTTGGATTTCTACGGATTCTTATTAGAGCCCGACGTTAATCCACAAGATTGCTACACGCTAGATGTGTGCGTAGACGATTCAGAAAGGTCGACGATGCCGCTGAAAGTATTCGTCGGTGGTTTTGATTGGAACGATTTGGCGGAGATTCGCATTCGGTCGGCGCTCACGAAGGTGCGCAAAAACGAAAAGTACCTGCGCGACGTCGCTCGCCAGGGAGGCGCACTCGGCGCCGAAGAAGAGTTCGCCGTGTTTGACGCCATCAGAAAAGCCGCCGGTGAGACGTTGATGAGTTTCCCAACCACAGCGAAGCAAGACGTCGACGCGCTTGCCAATTTACGAGCGTCGATGAGCGAGAAAATTCGGCTCGCGACGACGTGGCGCCTAGGAATCAAGAGGATCGTGCAGCGGGCGTACAAGTGGGCTGACGCGAGATGCACGGAAGTACGATCACAGAGTGGGTCAATCGAACGCGGGTTGGGGCGGCTCAAACTTGCGCACGTCGCCAGGCCCAAGTGACGATGTAGCTAGAGACTTAGAGATATCTTACAACACGTTTTTAGAAAGTACTAGGTAGGGACGAAGACCCTCTCTCAGTTTCGATTCTTAGAGTCGACGATGATTGTCACCGGACCGTCGTTGACGATATTCACCTCCATCATCGCTCCGAACTCCCCATCCTCGATCACCCCACCGTACTCGTTTCGAGCCTTTTGCAAAAACGACTCGTACATTGCCTTGGCGCTCGACGGCGGCAGCGCTCGATGAAACGACGGCTTATTCCCCTTGAGCTCGGCGTGCAACGTAAACTGACTGACGAACAAGACGTCCAAATTTTCATCCTTGATCGATCTCGACCACGCCTTGGACCCGTCCTCGCTCGACCAAAGCTTCGTGTTGAACGTTTTCCTTAAAACGTATTCCACATCTTGTTCGTCGTCGTCGTGACCGATGCCAACCAGAACGACGGCACCGCGACCGATGGAGCGCGTCACCGAGGCTGAGGACCCGCTCGAGGACGACGGCGTCACCGTGACGCTTCCTCGCACGCACTTTTGTATCACCGCGCGCATCGTCGGGTCCGTCGTCGTCGCTTTATGACGACAACTCGCAGTCGCGTCCTCGGGGCGGCACTTCACCTCGCTCTGAACTCGGCTCGATGACGTCGTCGTGCGCGAGTTTGAGAATGGCGTCGACGACGGCGACGACGCGGGTTCGACACACGAACGTCGCGGGGACGCGCATGCGTCGATCGTGGCGCGGCGAGACGGTTCAACCTCGCGCGTCGTCGTCGTCGTCGTCGTCATCTTCTCGAACGAAGAGCACGAGTGGTGGCTATGCGTTGGACGACGACGATGACGACCCGTGGAGCGCGCTCGGGGTGGCCCCTGGAGCCTCTGCCGAGGCGTGTAAGCGCGCGTACAAACGTATGGCAAAACTTTATCACCCAGACGTCAACCCCAACGCCGAGGAGCAGGAGATGTTTCTCAGAGCGAAAGCCGCGTACGAGACGCTGAGCTCGGCGAGCGGGAGCGATTTGCAAAAGGTGCAGACGTACGAATGGAAACTCAAATGGAAGGAACAACTGAGAAAGATGCGAGACGCCAAGGCTGAAAAAGAGCGCGAAGAAGAGGCTGAGCGCGTCACCATGGTTGGAACGGAGACGATGCGACAGCAGATTGCGTCGCAAATGGCTGGATTACGCGATAGAGATCGGCGTCGAGTGCGAAACGTCATGAAGCCGACTCCGGTTAAATTTGACGAGCCGTTCGCTAATATCGACGACGATTACTCCTGGAATCACGAGGTTCAGTGAAACGGTGAGCTGAGTGATATTATACTAAGTGCTTTAGGTCTAGCGCGCGCGCGTTTGTAAGTAGGTAGATAAACTTGTCAAAGCGGCTCGACGCGCGTTTCTTCCCTCGTTCGCATTCAGGCTCGAAGCAACACTTTCAAAAGTGCCATGCGAATGAAAAGACCGTTTTGCGCCTGTCGGAAGTAACCGGCACGGGGGTCGGAGTCAACATCGACCGTGATCTCATCGACGCGCGGGAGCGGGTGCATGACGACCGAACTCTTGGGTAAAGCGTCCATGATGGAGCGATCCACGATGTACTTGCCGCTCGCCTTGGCGTAATCATCCGGGTTGAGAAATCGCTCCTTTTGAATACGTGTCTGATACAGGACGTCGACGTCGGCGGCGACTTCCGCGAGATCTGTGGCCTCTTCCCACTCGAAACCCTTGGCCGTGAGCATGTCTTTGATGTCATCTTTCATCTTGACGACGTCTGGCGCGACAAAGTAAAACTTGACATTCTTAAACTGCGTCAAAGCCGTCGCCAAGGAGCGCACTGTTCTGCCGTTCGCCAGGTCCCCGACGAGGGCGATTTTGAAATCATCCAGACGACCAATCTCTTTTCTGATGGTGTACACATCCAAGAGCGCCTGCGTCGGGTGTTGTCCCGGGCCATCACCGGCGTTGATGATTGGCTTTGACAAAACGGTCGCCGCGCGGCGAGCCGAACCAGCGGTGAAGTGTCTCAACACGATGATGTCTGCGTATCCCTCAACGGTGCGCATGGTGTCTTCGAGCGTCTCACCCTTTGCCGCGCTCGAGTATTCACCAGCAGATTCCGTGCTCACGATACCACCGCCTAAACGGCCCATCGCAGCTTCAAAGGACAGTCTCGTGCGCGTGGACGGTTCGTAAAAGAGCGTGGACATCAGGTAGCCCTGCAACAAAAGAGACTCCGGGGTCCCCGGTTTAACCTTTTCCATCTCATCCGCAATGTCGAAGAGCTCCTCCATCATCACCCGATCAAACTGTTCAGCTTCAACGCAGTTCTTGAGATCCTTCAGGCCCGTCTTATAAGACGTCGCTCGCGTCGCCGATGCCACTGAACCACGACGCCTCGTCATCATCATCATCATGTTTGTTGTTGAAGCACAACCCGTGCCCGTGGACTTTGACGTCGAAGGACCTCGCACAGATCCCGGACGCGACGCAACGGATGTCGTCATCGCACTCGCCGTCATCGTCATCATCATCGTTTGCGCTTCAGTCGACGCGCGTCGGTGTGGCGCCGCCGACTGAACAAGTCGATCAATCCATCGGTTCCAACGAAACGGTTCGTTTTTTATTTTTTGAAAAAGAGCACAGCGTGGGTTGAGAAAACAAATTTGTCGTATGCATCATCTAAAACAAATTGCCGTACACGGCGCTAGTCGCGTGGGTATCGCCCTGCGCGCGAAGGGCGTTCATAGGATCCGCCGCGGTCTTGCTAAAGACGTTTGGTTCGGAGAACGGAGCCCACATGTCTCTAAACGCGTAATCCGCAATGGCGAGACGTGCGTACTTGCGAGCGCTCGCCTTCAGTACGTCGTCCAAATAATCGAGAATGTTCACCGTCGGATCGAGTCTCCACTGCCAACCTTCCAAAACCATGACGGTGACGACGGCAATCATGACGTTCGGGTCGAGGCAGAGGTGGTACTTCTGCACCGTCTCAAAAATGGCACCCATGCAATCGCCCGCTCGCGGAGTCGACTCTTGGAATTGATTAACGGCAACGGCAATGTCTCGCCTAAAGTCAGTGTAATCCACGTTCGCCTTCACGTTGTCCGCAAAGGAGAGGATCGTGTCCGCGACAGTGCTACCGTCCCAGGTGACGATGGCTTGGAACATTCTCGCGAGCGACGCTTGATGAAACGGCGTCAAGCGCGTCGCGAGACCAGTGTCTAAAATGATAATCTCCGGTGACGCGTCCGACAACGTCGTGGTGTCGTCGTCGTCGTCGTTCTCCTTGATTGAGCTCGACTGTTTCCCGCGCATCCCCGCAATCGTGGAGAGCGTGTGCGCCACCCCGTTGGGAAGTCTGACGAGAATGTTCCCGGGGTGCAAATCCGCGTGCAAGAAATTGTCGTCAATCAGCATCTTGAAAAGCGTCTTCACACCCAAACCAGCCAGCGTCTTGTTTTGAGGATTACCAAGCTGCTCCTTTGCGGCTTCGGGTGAGAGCAAGTAGCTAGCGATGCTCACGCCTTGCTCGTACGTCTCGACGAGAACCTCCTCCGTGGCGAGTCCGGGGATGGGCGTCGGAAAGCTCACGGCGGGCATGAGCAAAAAGCTCTTTCTAAACTTATCCAGATTATCCGCTTCGTGTCGGAAATCAACCTGTTGCAGCATGTGCACACCGAATTGCTGAATTGTGTTTTCCAGTTGCAAAGGCTCCAACCACTTGATACTCTTCGATAAGGATGCCATCCACACGAGAATCTCAAAGTCGCGAGTCAGGGCGTCCACCACGCCCGGATGGCGTACCTTGACCGCCACCTCTCTCTTTTGGCTCCCGCGTCTGATGCGCCCGTTGACGAGGCGCTCTACTTCTCTTCCGAGACCAGCCGCGCCGTCGCGCCACTCCTCAAGCATGCCGAGCGCTGCGCGAGAAATTTCCCCGCTCATCACCAACTCGATGCCCGCCGATACGGATCTCGTCAATCGAAGCGCGAGCTTTGTTGCCGTCAAGTGTTCCTCCGCGACTCCGGGCTTGAGTCTGGCCCTGTGAATTTGCGCCACGCTTCCGCTCGCCAGAGGTTTCTCGTCGAACCACTCGAAAATGTCCTCGAAACTTTTGATTGACTTGCCGTCGTCCGACGACGTCACCCCAGCCGCCGCGTCGCCTCCGTACGCGCGTTGCAAGATTTTCTTCGTCTCAGCCCAGCTGTGCTCGGGCGCGCCCGCCTGCAAGTGCTCCAACTCGTGACACATCGCCGCAGGGAACACGTCGTACCTCGTCGACGCCCACTGCCCCCACTTGATAAAGGCGGGCCCGCACGCCTCGAGCGTTCGCCTGAGCAACGAGTACCACAGCCTGTTTCCCCACGCCCATCCGTCTCGCAACAACACGGGTGCCAAGAAGGCCAACGGGGAGAAAACGACGGCGAGCTGAACCCCACGAGCCCACGTTTTAACGCGATAGCTCAGCGATGTCGTATCGATCGCCTGAGAAGACTCTCGTCGTCGTCGTCGTTCCGCTCGTCGTGCGTCCTCCTCCCTCGTCTCCTTTGTCGTCTTCGTCGACGCGTCCTCCATCCTCTCCAAACACCGCGCCCAGTTGTCCGAATTCAAAACGTCCCTCCCCGCGACGTACATGGCGCACGCGAACGTCGTCCCCGCCCGCGCGGCGCGCGTCGACGCCCCTCGCGCCGCCACGCCTCCCGTCCCGCTCGACGTCGACGTTCGCGTCCCGCTCCTCGCCCGCTCAAACGCGCGTCGCGCCGCGTTCGACGTCGCCATCCGTCGCGCCATCCCGTTCGCCGCCGCGGTCGCGGTCGCGGACGTCCTCGCCGCCGTCGCCGCCGCCATCGCGGCCGTCGCGGCCGTCGTCGTCGTCGTCGCCGCCCATCCTCGACGCGCGCCGCTCCCCGCTCGGGACGTCGACGCCCCTCGAACCCCCGCGTCGGCCAACCGCCGTCCCGCCCGTCGCATCGCGTCCTCGACCCGCCGAACGGTGTCCCGAACGGTGTCCCGAGCGCGGTGCGTGCGTTCCCCGGTTCCCCGGTCCCCGGTTCCCCGTTCCGTTCCGTTCCGTTCCCTCGGGTCGCGGCTCGGTGTGTCGTCGTCGTCGTCGTCGTCGACGTCGTCGTCGCGCTCGAAAACGTATCGATTGCATGTACAGGTATGCTGTATTGTTCATTAAATGTCTTTAATACGTTGGTTCAAAGAGTATTGTAGTAGTTAACATACCGATCTAGTAGTACTTTAGTAGTAGTATCTTCGGGTTCGCGTTCGCGTTCGCGTCACTCCTCGACCTCCTCGACCTCTTCGACATGTCTGACGAACGCACCTACATCATGATCAAGTGAGTACGACCCCGAGCGACGACGACCCCGAGGGACGACCCGGTTTCATTCTCTCTCTGACTCTCTCTCTCACTCGCGCGCGCGCGCACCGGACGGATGCGATCGATGCGTTCGATGGATGAGTAATCCGTAATCCGATCGGCGGCGCTCACTTTTGACTCGAAGCGACGTCCTTGACGCCTCCGACGACGACGGCGTCGAGGTAAACGCGAACCTAACGACTTCTTTTGACTGACTTTGACGACTCGTCGTCGCTCGTCAGGCCGGACGGCGTCCAACGCGGACTCGTCGCGGAAATCATCGCCCGCTTCGCTCGCAAGGGCTTCACCCTTCGCGCGATGAAGATGATGAACGTGAGCAAGGAACACGCCGAGAAGCACTACGCGGATTTGAGCTCCAAGCCCTTCTTCGGCGGTCTCGTGTCCTACATGTGCTCCGGTCCGGTCGTCGCCATGGTTTGGGAGGGCAAGGATGTCGTCAAGACGGGTCGCAAGATCATCGGCGCCACCAACCCGGCGGCGTCCGAGCCGGGTACGATTCGCGGCGACTTCTGCATCGAAGTCGGTCGCAACGTCATCCACGGTTCCGATGCGGTGGAGAGCGCGCAGCACGAGATCGGTCTCTGGTTCCCGGAGGGCGTGTGCGAGTACGAGCCGTGCGCCAAGGCTTGGATTTACGAATAAACGA
>Ga0181580_10001995_pt1 | contig 16421 bp, 5 predicted proteins | sample 071ome_23_FD_132413 | JGI IMG/M metagenome (GOLD analysis project Ga0181580, IMG submission 132413) | Coastal salt marsh microbial communities from the Groves Creek Marsh, Skidaway Island, Georgia - 071403BT metaG (megahit assembly) | ecosystem: Environmental > Aquatic > Marine > Intertidal zone... | reverse complement strand
TGCCGCGGGCCTGACAGCCAGTGATACCACCAGTTCTGAACTCGTGGTTGATATTTCTATTGCCGACCCGACCGTCAATACGCTGACGACTTCGGATACAACGCCAGTCATATCAGGAACCTTTGACAGTTCCGACGCCGTGACGCTATCGGTTGAGGTAGACGGTATTACCTATGTGCTGGGGGTCGATCCTGAATTAACGGCTACCGGCGATAACTGGTCACTGGCCATCCCGCCGGGAAGTGAAATCACACCCGATGGCACTTACGAAGTTGCTGTGACCACCACCGATGCCGCCGGCAATGTATCGACCGATGCCACCAGTGCTGAACTGGTGATTGATGCCGATGCGCCTGCGCCACCGACCGTAGTCAGTCAGATTACCAATGACACCACACCCATCCTGACGGGTACTTATGACAGTGCAAACACCACCGAAGGTTTCACCGTCACCGTCAATTCAGTGACCTATACCCTGGGGACCAATCCGCAATTAACCGCGGTTGGTGATAACTGGACCCTGGATTTAAGTGGGATTACACCACTTGCCGAGGGAACGTACAGTGTTATGGCCGTTTCCGGCGATCAGGGCAATTTGTATACCGACGGCACCAGCGCTGAGCTGGTTATCGATACCACGGCACCAACGCGTCCCACCGTGGTGCAGCAGACAACGGGTGATGACACCCCGCTGATCACCGGTACCTTTGATAATGCCGATGCGGCCGAATTGACCGTTATCGTCGATGGCACCACTTACAAACTGACTGAGGATCCTGAACTGACGTCCAGTGGAGGTACCTGGTATTTGCAGGTGCCCTCAACATTATCGGATGGCACCTATCAGGTGCAGGCCTATATTACTGATGCTGCCGGCAATAATTCCTTAAATGACATTACCATCAATGACCTGACCATTGATGCCACACCGCCACCGGCCCCGACCGTCAATGAATTAATCACTAACGACCAGACCCCCATACTGACGGGTACTTATGAAAGCAGTGAAGGCGGGGTACTGGCAGTCACAGTGAACGGCGTGACCTATACCCTGGGATCCAGCCCTGAACTGACAGCTGTGGGGGATGTCTGGACCCTGGATTTAAGTGCCATTTCACCGCTTGCTGACGGACTTTATGAAGTCAGCGCTGTACATACCGATCCCCTGGGTGTTGTTGCTTCGGATATCACCAGCACAGAGCTGGAAATTGATACCGTGGCTCCTTTACCAATTCCGGCTGTAGACTCACAGACCACCAGTTCACTGTCACCCACCATCACCGGCACATTCCCCTATCAGGCCGGCGGATTGACGGTAACGGTAGATGGAACAACCTACACGTTGGGGGTTGATCCGGAACTGACCTCATCAGGAGAAAATTGGGCTCTGGATTTGGCGGCAGCAGGGGTCACCCTCAGTGATGGTGTGACCTATGAAGTCGTTGCCACCGCCTACGATGCTGCTGGCAATTTCAATAGTGATGGCTCCTCAGGTGAACTCATTATTGATACCACGGTGCCGACAGTCGATGAACTGATCACCAATAACGACAACTCGGATGCCGGCAGCGCCATTATTCTTACCGGTACCGCCGTACTTAATGGTGGCACCCTTGATGTCACCGTTAATGGTGCTACCTATACCAATGTTCCGGTGAATGGCAGCAATGAATGGACGCTGGATTTGTGGAATACATCTCCTACGTCAGGCACATTAGGGATCTTTACTGATGGTTCCAGTTATGAAGTAACTGCCACCGTCAATAACGGAGGTTCAATTTCAGACACCAGTAATTTTGAGCTGACCATTGATCTGACGCCTCCTCCCACGCCGTCTATCGTCAGTCAGATTACCAATGCGATTGAGCCCATTATTAGCGGAACCATAAGTCCTAGTGGTTCTCTGGCTAGTGATGAATCCCTGACGGTGGTGGTAAATGGCCGCACCTATACCAATGTGGTGGTTGATGGTTTCGGTAACTGGACAGTTGATACCAGTGATGCCCCCGATTCAGGTTCACCGCTGGCCTTCAATAATGGTGTGACGTATGAAGTGACGGCAACGATTACTGATGCCGCCGGGAATACAACGAGTGATGCCAGTTCCGGGGAAATCATTATTGATCGCAACCCGCCAACATTTACCAATCAGTCCTACAACTATGCGGAAGAGCAAACGGCTGGTGCTACTGTTGCTACCTTGACAGCCTCAGGTGATGCAACGGTTTTCAAATTTAATGCCACCGGTACAAATACCAGCGCGGATGGTTACTTCCAGGTCGATAATTCCGGCGTCATAACGATTACAGCAGCGGGTGTTGCTGATGGCATAGCCCAGAATGATTATGAAACTGGCCTGAACTCTTTTAACTATGTCATCAGAGCTGAGGATGCAGTTGGTAATTCGGTTACTGCGACAGTCACTTTAAATTTAACCAATGTTAACGAAGCACCAGTCAATACAGTTCCTGACGCACAGACAGTAGATGAAGATACTCCGCTGGCAATTAGTGGTATCAGTGTCAATGATGTCGATGGCAACTTGCTGAGTACAGAATTGAGTGTTGTTTCCGGTGATTTAACCGTCACTTTAAGTGGCGGCGCAACCATCAGCGCCGGAGCAAATGGCACTAATTCTTTAACGATCAGCGGCACACAGACCGACATCAACGCAACCCTGGCCAGTCTCAGTTACCAGCCTAATCTGAATTTCAACGGTATTGATACCTTAACTGTCATTTCAACAGACAGTGATGCCATCCCGTTAAGTGACACCGATACGGTGACGATCACGGTTAATGCGATCAATGATGCGCCGGTGGCTGCTGCGGATACGTTTACGACGGATGAGGATGTCGCGTTAACGGGCACGACGGTGCTTGCGAATGATACGGATGTTGATGCTGGGGCGAGTTTGACGGTTAACACGACGGCGGTCAGTGGTCCTGGAAATGGTACGTTGAGTTTGAATGCGGATGGCACGTTTGTTTACACGCCGGATGCAGACTTTAACGGCACGGATAGTTTTGTTTATGAGGTCACCGATGGGACGTTGACGGATACGGCGACGGTGACGATCACGGTTAATGCGATAGATGACTTGTTGAGTGCTGTTGCCGATACAGATACGGCGGTAGAGGGAGGTTCTGCTGTTGTTGGAGATTTGTTGTCGAATGATACTTTGGGAGATGGTCCGACGACGATAACGGCAGCTGTTGATGATGATGGAGATCCGCTGACGATAGGTAGTGCGTTTGCGACGGATGCGGGCGGGTCTCTGACGATCAATAGTGATGGTACTTTCAGTTATACGCCGCCTTCACAGGGTAGTGTTCCGCCTGGTGGATTGACAGAGGTGTTTACGTACACGATCACGGATGTGGATGGCGATACGGATAGTGCGACCTTAACGATTACGGTCAATGACAATGATCTTAGCCCAATAGCCGTATCCGATATAGTTGAAACGAATGAAGGTGAAGCGGCAGTAGTCGGGAATGTGCTTGATAATGACACGATAGGCGATGGTCCTGGTTTTATTACTGCAGCTGAAGATGATGATGGCGATGCATTGATTATCGGGGTGGCATTCACTACTGGTGCAGGTGGAGAGCTGACTATAAATGCGGATGGTTCTTATACCTATACGCCTCCAAGCATATTGCTGGAATCTGTGACTGAATCATTTTCTTATACAGTAAGTGATGATGATGGAGATACAGCAACTGAAATATTAGTTTTTGAAGTTGACAATCAACGTGTTGCAGTCTTCACAGACAGTTATGTAAGCGGTGTAACCTATACAACAAGTTCTGGACTTGTTGGTATTACAGGTGATGCGGGTGTGCCTGGTTCTTTCAAATATCGTCCAGGAGACACAATAACCTTCTCTGTGGGTGATGTCACCGTCGCTGAATTCAGCGATACAGTACTACAGGGAAATATACTGTTCCTGCAAGATATAGCCGGCGTGTCACTTTCAAATGTTAATAATAATTACGTCGAGAATATGGCAATTTTCCTGCAGGCTCTTGATGACGATTTACAAGATAATACTCCTGGAGACGGTATTCTCCAGACCAATGATTTGGTGAACACAGATGCTAGCTATGATAACGGCATCAATATTACCCAGGCAGTGCGTGATGCATTCACTGGATATATTGACTCAACTACTGGTTCAGCCTTGAATCTGGCAACTGCCGGTAAGGAAATGTTATCTCAGGCCTTGGATTCTGTAGGTATTGAATTTACGCGAGATTCAGAGCGTCAGCCAGATGGTGAAAATGTTTTTGAGACCATTGCCATGCAACATGTTGCTGACACCATTCAGGATTTAGCAGGTGCCCGTGGTCCGATTACTTCGGATGTTCGTACAGTTGATGTTTTAGATATTCCCGGTGGAACGATCAAATATAACTTTAATGATCTGGTAGGAGAGATTCTGTTTGATACAGCAGACATCCTAGAGGGGGCAACCGGAAAGCAGGTAGTCAGTGGTAACCTAAAAGTTTACAACATCTCTCTTGGAGCCGGTTTTGAGGATATAGGAGTTATAGAAAATCGAGGTGGAGGTCAATACGCAATTGTACTTAATGAGGGCGTGTCTCAATATGACCTTGAAGGGCTAACGCTGGATTATCGTGTCGAGGACTGGACTGTTTTCCAAGATATTACTTCTTCAGCACAAGATCAGTACAAATCTCACTTGTCTGCAACAATACCGGATGTGCTTGAAGATGTTGGGTTCAATCAATTTACTTTAAATAGTGAGCTGACTTTTGACACCGACCAGACGCTTTATATCGATTTTACCAGTGAGCTATTAAGCTCACAGCTGGGGGGTTCTATTGCGGAATATGGTGATGACTACTTGGTACCTCTCGAATTTTCCAATGATGGTGGTCTAACATGGCAATCTATGGAACAGAGCCGAATTGAAGTTAACTCTCTGGGTGTACCGCGGCCGGTTTTCAGTTTCACTTTGGCGGCTAACAGCGATTCTGTAGATATTCGTGTGCCGATTTTTGATGATGTGAAAATAGAAGATCCGATTGAATATTTTGATGCCGTTGTCTCGGGTGATAATGTTTACGATGAACATCTACAGTTTGGCATTATTGATAATGATCTTACCGCTGTTCCTGGACTTGATATTGATTTCACCTATGTTCAGGAAAGTGATGGTGTTGCAATACTTACAGTGACTCTGAATCAGGCATTGTCTCAAACGGTCAGTGTTGATTATGAAACAGCGCCTCTGGGGGCTGAACCGGGCTCAGATTATCAGCATATAACAGGAACTCTAACATTTGCTCCCGGTGAAACAATCAAGACTATTTCTGTTCCTATCATTAATGATTTTGTAATTGAAGCTAATCCAAATCCAGAATTACTGGTAGTGAACCTTTCAAATCCTGTCAATGCTGGATTGCTGGATCCACAGGCTACCATCCGTATTTTTGATGATGATGCTCCGACAACACTGGGCTTGTCATTGGATATTAACCCAGTAACAGGTGATAACTTTATTGATAATACTGAAGCTACTGGTTTTATAGATATTAATGGATCAGTGACTGGAAGTGGCTTTGAAACTGGCCGGGTTCATATCACTGTAAATGGGCAGACCTATAAAACCAATTTACAGCCTGACGGGAACTACACTGTTACAGTTGCAGCGGTAGATTTGCTAAATGACCCGGATCAGACTATTGATGCTATAGTTTACGGATATAGCCCCAGTGGCGAGATGGGTATATCAACAGCAACTGAGTCCTACGTGCTGGATTCAACGCCGACTGGTACACCAGATTCTGATACTGCCAGTGAAGGTGGTGCAACTATCAGTGGAAATGTTGTCAGTAATGATATTAGCCCGGATGGCCCTATCACTATTACAGCAGCAGTAGACGATGATGGTGATCCTATTTCTATAGGAACAGCCTTTGTTACTGATATTGGCGGAATACTCATTATAAACAGCGATGGCACTTATACTTATACGCCGCCTGCCTTAGGAACAGTGCCCCCTGCTGGCGTTACTGAAACTTTTACAATTACCCTGACGGATGCAGATGGTGATGACACGCAGTCTAGCCTGAGTATTACTGTGCAAGATACAGACCAAGCTACCAGCCCTGTATCTGACTCTATTTCTGCCAAGGAGGCCGGCTCAACTGTCACTGGCAATGTATTGGGCAATGATTTAATACCGGATGGCCCCGGCATAGTACTCGCAGTCTCTGATGCTTCCGGAGACTCGGTAAGCCTTGGTAGTCAATTTACAACTGACAATGGCGGTAAGCTGACCATAAATGCTGATGGCAGTTACAGCTATATTCCTCCTGTTCAGGGAGCTGTACCGAGTGCAGGCTTGAACGAAGTGTTTACTTACACAGTAAGGGATGCGGATGGAGATACTAATCAAGCTGTTCTAAATATTCGGGTTACTGACAATGATTTGACCCCGACAGCTAAAGCAGACTCCAAATCTGTCAGTGAAGGGGGTATTGCTGTCACTGGCAATGTCCGCAGCAATGATATCTACCCTGATGGTGTTGGTCCTGTAGTGCAGGCCTTGGACGACGATGGTGATTTCATTAACCTGGGAGTTCCTTTTACTACTGACGCTGGTGGCAGCTTAACTATCAAAGCAGATGGCAGCTACACCTATACACCTCCAGCTCTGGGACTCGTTCCGAATTCCGGCTTGGTGGAGGTCTTTAGAATTCGTATCAGTGATGCTGATGGAGATACTGCCCAATCTACCTTGACCATTACGGTAAATAATACTGACACCATAATTATCACTGCTGATGACAATATTTCAGCTCGTGAGGGAGGCAGTTTTAAAACCGGTAATATATTCGCTAATGATATCGTTAGGGATGGTCCAGCCTCTGTGCTGAGCGTTACTTATGGAAGTAGCTCGGTAAATCTGGGTTCACAGTTCTCAACAACAAATGGTGGTAGATTAACCATTAACACGGATGGCTCCTTCCGTTATATCCCTCCCTTACAGGGTGCAGTACCTAGCGAAGGATTAACAGAAAGCTTTGTGATCCAGGTTCGAGATGCTGATGGGGATATCAGTCAGTCTAAACTTACCTTTGCTATCAGCAATACACTTTTTAATGACCAGACTAATACCGCAACAACTGGTGGGGGGCAATTGCCGCCAGCAATTCAACAGCCTGCCACAACAGTTAATACTAACAGGGATTTTGCTCCATCTGTCGGAGCTCTACAGCCAGTAGACAATATTCTTGTTGCAACTATTACCTCAACCCTAGAGCAAACACTGGAATTACCAGGTCAAACCTTGGATGAAATTTCACTGACGGGCAACCTGCGTGACCAGTTTGTCCAGGATGGCGAGTTACTGGTATCGGTCCAGAATGCATTCTCACACAGCGATCCCAATGAAACCCTGACGATTACTGCCACGCTGGAAGACGGCAGTCCCTTGCCGGAATACATCCGCTATGATCAGGGTAGTCAGCAATTTGTCATTGATGCCGATCTGGCAACAGCACTTGGTGTCTCACAGGAAACGGTCCTGGTCACTGCAGAAGACTCCCAAGGCAACCGAAGCAATACCAGCTTTAATGTCTACAACAATTCGGTAGCTAGCACTGGAACGGAAGCACTGAATAACCTGAGCAGCAGGGATGGCATTATTTCTCTGGTGGGTGATCTGGAAACCCAGGTTCTCAATGGCAGAACGGTCTATGATGTTGCGGGTGCCTTCCTGCACTCCAATCCCGCTGAAGTGCTGAATATCACTGCACGCCTGGAAGATGGCAGCCAGTTGCCAGACTTCATTCAGTATGACCAGAATTCCCAGGAGTTTGTGCTCGATGCCGATGCAGCGGCTGCTGCTGGTGTACAGGGTGAACTGGTGGTAGTTGTCACGGCGGAAGATTCGCAGGGCAATGCTGTCACCTCCAAATTCTCAGTTGTCGATGCTAATACAGCCGCCTCCGCCGGTATTGGTACAACACCGGCTGTGGATTCAGATCTAAGTCAGGAGCCCAGCCGACTTTCGCTGGTTTCCAAGCCTTTAGATCAACGAATTACCATTGATCAGCAAATGGTGGTGGTGTCTATTGCAGACAGTTTCCAGCACAGTGATAGCCAGGAAATCCTGACGATCAGAGCCCGTCTCGATGATGGCAATCCGCTGCCAATGTATATTGTTTATAATCCGGATACCCAGGAGTTTTATATCGATGGCCAGATGGCCAGAAATATGGGTATTGATGAAGTGGTTGTGGTGCTGGAAGCGGAAGATACTGCCGGCAATTCAGTAGTAACACGCTTCAGAATCCAGGTCGATGCAGAGGATGTTGAACTGGAAGGTAGTGAAACTGCCTTCCCGCAAGCTGAGGATGTCGGAGCAGAAGAAGCTTCTGAAGCAGCAGCGGCAACAGAAGAGAGTGATAATGTCGAGTCTGATCAAGACTTTGCCAAAGAAAACCTTAATAAGCAGGTTCTTAGGGCAGGGGAGTTTGGTTACCAGCAGGAAAAAATGGAGCTGAAAACGCTGCTAGAAAAAATATTTAGTCGAGGCTGATTGCTTGTTCAAAGGTCGTGTTACTAAACATTTCAGAATACTCACCGTTGCTCCTTTTCTCGCTTCATGTACAGTCGTCCCTGAACCATTTACACAGACCGAACTGGCACAAATAGCCCGAGCCGACCGTCAGCGTATCTTCAGCGCACAGGAAGTCCTTCCTGCTGAAAATTTTTTGACCCTGGAACAAGCCTTTGCAATGGCCCTGAAATATAACCTGGAAAACCGGGTGGCCTTGCTTGAGACTACACTTGCCAGTGATACCTTTGATTTAAATCTCAGTGAACTATTGCCGGAACTGGCTGCCAATGCAGGCTATAGCAATCGGGATAATCAGCTAGCCCAATTCAGCAATTCAGTGATTACCGGTGATGAATCACTGGAATCTTCATCGTCACAGGAGCAGGAGCAGCTCAATGCTGATATTACCTTTTCCTGGAATCTGCTGGATTTTGGCATCAGTTATCTGACCGCGAAGCAGGGAGCTGATAATTACCTGATAGCCCAAAAAGCCCGCGAAAAAGTCATGCTGACCTTGTTACAGGAGGTTCGCAGTGCTTACTGGTATGCGGTCGCCATGGAGGCAATGGAAAGTGAACTGGAAGCTATCTACCAGGAAGCTGAAGAAATTCTTGAAGATTTGCAGATTAATCGGCGTGAGGGCTTGCAGGATCCCATCTCGGTACTGACCGAAATGCGAACCATTATAGAAACCCTACAGGTGCTCGATCAGGTAAGGCAGTCCATTAACAACTCAAAAACCCGCCTCGCTGAACTGATCAATGTTGAAAATCTGAATTCTATCAGGCTAGAAGTTCCGGATGAGTACGCCAAGTTATACAGAATTTCCGATGACCCCCAGATCATGGAAGAAATGGAAATGTTTGCCTTAACCAATTCAGCGGACTACATCACCGAAGTTTATAATGCCCGCATTGAACAGGAAGAAACCCGTAAAACCCTTCTACAGTTGTTCCCGGGCCTGGAGTTTGCCTATGGCGAGAATTATGCAAGCAACCGCTTTCTGTTAAATAATTACTGGGGACAGGCATCTGCCAATCTTACCGGCGATCTGATGAACCTGGTTAATCTACCAAGCATCAGAAAACTTCGAGATACTTCAGAGCAGTTAACCATCAGCCGTAAGCTGGCCATGAATATGGCAGTTGTAGCTGGGGTTAATATTACCTGGCAGGACTATCAGAATTCATTGTTGCAATTTGATCGAGCCATTTTACTGAATGAAATTGATGCTCAATTGTTTGAATTAACCAATTTGCAGGAAGCCAATGCAGTCGGTACCAGTATAGCGACCATACAGAGTAAACTGCGTGCCTTCAGTTCTGCCATGGGTGAGCGAGAGGCCTATGCCTCGGCCCAGACCGCTTATGGAGCTTATTTGACCAGCCTGGGTGTTAACCCAATCCCCAATACCTATATGCAGATGCCGCTTGACCAGCTGGCCGAGGATATTGAAGAAAATTTCGTGGTGTTGATGGAGCCTTTTATGGGGCTCAATGCCATTGAGGATAGGCAGACAGTTTATATCAATGACACCCAAATCAATGGGAATTTACTGAACAATGATATCAGTAAAGTGCAAGCGCAAGTTTCTGCATTGACAGACCGGAACGATAATAATATTTCTCTTGGACAGGAAATCATGACAGAAGCGGGAGGAACCTTGCTTATCAATAGGGATGGCTCCTATACCTATATGCCTCCGGCCAGGGAAGATTTCAATTATGATGAGCTGGATGAGCTCTTTTCCTATACCCTGACTAATGAAAACAGTGAAATGGATCAGGTGAGTTTCAGGATTGTCGGATTGTCACAGAATCGGGCAGATTCGCGTTTACAGATATTGCCAGGTTTCGGGCCAAGCGTTCAGGAATATCTGGAGGCTTTCTTGCCAGCTCCCAGTATTGAGGAATTTCTTGAGAGATTCATCCCTCCCACTGAGAGGCAGGAATTTCTCGATGCATTTGACCCCCAAAGCCCCGAATAGAGGGCAGTTTTCAGCCTAATATCCGGCTGGTTACATTGAAAAAAGCCAATGTTAGAATAAGAGCTTAACGACAGTTCTTGAGGGATTGCTGATGTATACGGAACGGACCAAGCCGAAGGCATCAGTACTTTCCCTGTGTCTATGCTTGCTCATTATTGGCGTCGGATCGCCAATAACACAAGCTCAGAGTGTTGATGAGATCATGTCTGCACTCAATGCTGCCACTCCGGCAAGAAGTAACCAGGGGGAGAGTTTTCGTGGACAGCTCAGGCCGGTTAACTTTACCCAAATATCAGCCGGTATCGATGCCAAGCTGATCAGTTTTCCCGTCAGAGCTGGCAACCGTGTAGAAGAAGGCGAAATTATTGCCGAATTTAATTGTGCGGTTGAAAGGGCCAATAGCACCATAGAACAGGCTCGTGAAGAAGCTGCCAGTCGTCGTGTTGAAGTGAACGAACGCTTACGCCAGCTGAATAATTTAAGTGAGCTCGAGTTGGAGCTTAGTCGTTCTGAGCTGGATATTGCACGTGCCGAGGTGGAAAGAACTTCATCTATTGTTTCCGAATGCATAATCCGTGCACCATTTTCGGGAACCGTGACAGAAAAGTACGTTGAGGCATTTCAGTTCGTAAGCCGTGGTGAAGTCTTGCTGGAACTGACAGATACCAGGAATCTGGAAATCGAAATGGTATTGCCTTCCCTGAATTTGTTGCGTTATCAGCCAGGGCAGCAGTTTGAGTTTTTAATTGATGAAACTGACCAAAGTGTTAATGCGCTTATTGATCGTGTGGTTAATATAATTGATCCGGTTAGCCAGACTATTCGAGTTATCGGAACACTTGTTGAGCCGCCTGATAACCTGATGCCGGGTATGAGCGGCGTTGTGTTTTTTCCAGAATAAACCATAACTCGCGAGAATTTGGACTTAACTAACGATGACTGATGCAACTGACTTATTATTGCTACAGCAGAAGCTGCGTCAGAGCAAAAGTATGCTCCAGTTGGGTCATACCATTGTCAATCAATCCTCACGCATCGCCAAATACCAAATTTCAGTACTGTGGATTTCCCCGCAGGCAGGAAAGGGCTCGATTCAGGCAGTTTCGGGTTTGCCAGAACCGGTCAAACACACACCATTTACGTCCTGGGTAGAGAGTATCTGTAGGCAGTTAAGGACAGAGGATCTTGAAAAAACAACAGTCGTTAATAAAGAAGACTTTACAGAAGACCAGTTAATCCGCTGGCGTGAATTCTTCCCCAGTGACCTGGCGTGGGTGCCGCTAATATCTCAGAACAGGACAATCGGCGGCCTGTTGCTTGGTCGTAGCGAGCCCTGGCTGGAGGAAGAACTCGCACTGTTAAATTATTGGTCAGGTGCGGTGGCACATGCCATCGCTGCCTTCACCAATGTTCGAAAAAAACCAGTTGAGCATGTAAAGCATGTGTTTACGCACAAGCGTGCTATCTGGATAGTGCTGGTGATCCTGTTTGTAGCGGCCTGGATTCCGGTGCCCTTGTCGGTGAATGCCCGAGCCGAAGTGGTTCCCCGGGAAGCCACTATCGTTCGTTCTCCCATTGAAGGCATTATCGGGGAGGTTTACGTCGAGCCTAACCAGGGTGTCCTGCCCGGTGACTTGATCATGTCGTTTGATGATACCAACCTGCAGTCTCAAAAAGATCTGGCCGAACAGGAGTTGGCAATCGCCCGCGCAGAATTTCAAAGTGCCAATCAGGCAGCAGTACGTGACAGGGATATTGCCTCGGAATTACCGGTCTTACAGGCAGTGATTGAGCAGCGTGAAACACAGCTTCGATATACTGAAACCTTGCTGGAAAGATCTAACCTATATGCTGAAAAGCAAGGCATTGTCGTCATCCCCAGAGTGACAGAGCTTGAAGGCATGCCCGTTCAGATTGGCGAACGCCTATTCTCTCTGGCAGAACCGGGCAGCATAGAAATGGAGTTCAGGCTTGCCGTTGGTGATGCCATTCCTCTGCCTTATAACGCAAATGTCACCTTATTTTTGAATGTTTTCCCGGAACAGGCTCATCGGGGCAATGTGCGTTATGTAAATTACCAGGCTGAGGTTTCTCCGGATGGAATCCTCGGATACCGCGGTAGAGCAGAATTTATTTTAAATAATGAGTTGAGAATAGGCTGGCGTGGTACTGCAAAAATCTATGGTGAGGATGTAACGCTATTGTATTTCCTTTTTAGAAGGCCTTTATCAGTGCTCAGGCAATGGATAGGACTCTAAACATACAGGCTCCAGCGAAGCCGCAGCTAAAGCTTCCTGAAATCAGGCAGGAATTGGCTTTGTATCCTGCAGAGTACGATATTGACGGTGCGCCTTTATGGCATTTACACGATCCGGTCGCAAACAAGTATTTTCGTTTGAATGATCGTGATGTCCAGTTACTTTCCCTGTTCGGCCAGAAAGACTCTAAAGACCTGCAAAAACTCAATGAAGTTGTTTTTCATGGCGAAATTGACAAGGATGAAATCGAAGAGCTGGAAAAGTTTTTGCGCCTGAATAATCTGGTTAAAGCTGATTCGGCACAGATCAGTTATTACCAGACTCAAATCGCCCAAAACAAACAACAGGACTGGTTTGCTACATACATTCGCAAGCCACTGTTCTTAAGATTTCCTCTCTGGGATCCTGATAAGTTTCTCGACAGCACCTTGCCCCTTATCCGGTGGATGGGTAACAAATACATGATTTATGCCTTTGTGCTGATCACTTTTTTAGGTATTTATTTATTTTCACGACAAATAGACGATTTCTTTAGCACCTTCCAGTACTTTTTCAGCTGGTCAGGCCTGATCATTTATATCCTTGCACTGACCTTCATCAAGGTCTTTCATGAGTTGGGCCATGCCTATGTCGCCAAAGCACATGGTTGCCGGGTGCCGATGATAGGCGTGGCATTGATGATGGGGTGGCCAGTTTTGTATACGGATACAACTGATTCCTGGAAAATTCCGTCTCGCGTTAAACGCATGCAGATTGGGGTGGCAGGCGTCTCTGTTGAGCTGGTGATAGCCTCCATTTCTTTATTTCTGTGGAGTATCTGGCCGGAGGGCAGCCTAAAAAGCGCCTTTTTCCTGTTATCTACAACAACCTGGATAATGTCGGTGTTTGTGAATTTTAATCCACTGATGCGCTTCGATGGTTACTACCTCTTATCGGATTTATTGAGGGTCCCCAATCTTGAAGCACGATCCTTCAGTATGGCCAAGTGGTGGCTGAGGGAGCGGATTTTTGGAATCGGCATAGAGCCCCCGGAGCATTTCCGCCCCGTGCTTGTGGTGTTTGCCTATTGTGTCTGGGTTTACCGTTTTTTTCTGTTTTTAGGCATCACCTATGTGGTCTATACCTTTTTCTTCAAGGCGCTGGGTGTTGCCATGTTTTTCGCGACCTTTATCCAGCTCCTGATAATGCCCGTATTACGTGAGTTGAAGGTATGGTGGGACTTCCGGGAAAAAATCAGCATGAACAAAAACACCACCTCCACCCTGGGTGTTTTATTGGTCCTGCTGGGGCTGGTTTTTATCCCCTGGCAGAATAATGTGCCGGTAGCGGCCGTTTTACGGGGCCAAATTGCCGATTTGTATTTACCCGAAGCCGGACGACTGGTCAGTATGCCGCAACTGCCAACGGCAGACCGGGCATTACAGGTAGAAGAGGGGCAGGTGCTGTTTGAAATCAATTCCTTGTTACTCGACAGGGATATTGAGCAGGCAACATCACGTTACACGGAGTTACGCTGGACACAGGCTTCACAGGGTTTCAACAATAACCTGCGCAGCCAGGCCAGAGTGGTCAACTCGGAGCTGCTCACGCAAAATGAGATTTTAAGAGGCTTGCTGGAAAAAAAAGAACAACTGCTTATCAGGGCGCCAATATCTGGTAAAATGGTGGATGTTGCTCCGGATATCAAAGAAGGAGACTGGCTGCCGAGCGGATTCAAGATAGCGACTGTCGTTGATACGGAAAATCAGGATATCGTTGCTTATATAGATGAAGCCCAGCTAGACCGGATCAGGCTGGGCATGGCAGCGAAATTTTTTCCAGAAAATCTGGAATTCGGTGTGCTGGATGCCTATGTGAAGGGGATAGATCTGGTTGCTATTGAGGAACTGGATAATATGTATCAGGCTTCGATTTTTGGCGGAAATGTCGCCGTACGGGAAGCACAGGACGGGACGCTTAACCTGGTCAGCAGTCATTACCGCATTGAATTGGGGCTCAATAACCCAGAGAACTTGAATGGGGAGCAGGTGGTTCGTGGTACTGTCGTCATTGACGGCAGAGCCGAGAGCTTTTTTAATCGTGTCAAGAAGCGCTTTGTTGCTGTATTCTTGCGGGAAACTGGATTTTAGACGAAAACTGCCGAGAACAGGTAGTATGCATAAAACATGACGTTTTACAGATTCACAGTTTCAGTAGTAGCTGCCTTATCTGGCCTGATTATGGCGCAGAATCTGGTGTTCGCCCAGCAAACAGGAGTCCAGGATCGGGTTCTGGAATGGCCTGACGGCACCCGCTATGAAGGCGGCGTACTCAATGGCAAGAAGGAAGGTCAGGGCGTTATTACCTGGTCAGATGGAACACGACTGGAAGGGAATTTCAGCAACGATATGCTGGATGGCCCCGCCCGCATGATACTGCCTGATGGTACTGTGTTGACCGGCAGTTTTACCGGCAATCAGCTTATAGCCGAAGCGGTGGATGAGCCTGTGGCAGATAGCGAAGATAAGCTTCAGGAACAAGAGGCAAGAGATAGCGATGAGCAGCTGCTTGCCCAGGAAGAACTCACTGAAGTAGAGGATGAAGCCGAGCTGGAGACGCCGTTGGAGCCACATATTGTCGAAGAGCCAGAGCAGACTCCTGCCAGTGAAGACCAGCCTTTAGAGCTTGCCGAAGACATTGTCAGGGATATTTATGCAAGTCCAGATAGTGCTGATATGGCAAGCCCGCAGATTAGCAGCGAAGAAGACATGGATCGGGTCGCTGAAACACAAGTACTGGTGGAAAATCATGAAGCAATAGAAGCAATAGAAGAACCCCTACCAGCGGCAGATACATCTGAGATGGAAATAGCAGAAGAAGAGTTTGCGCCAGCAGTCGAAATTCCCGAGATAGCCCAAGAGCTAGTGCCAGTAGAAGAAATTCCTGAAGTTGCCGAAGAAATAGCTGTAGTGGATGAAGTAGCCGACACAGAAGTGGAAGCGGCACGAAGGCAAGCCAATGAGCAGGCCTTAAACGCTCGGGTTGATATCTCAGTAGGAAATACTCAAGCAGAAGATTCCCTAAATTACAGTGATGAGCTGGAAAATGAGATAGTTGCTGTTCTCGACGCCTGGGCCAGTGCCTGGTCTGCACAAAATCCGGCGCTTTACCTGAGTTTTTATTCTGACAATTTTCAGGTTACGGATGGTTTAAGCCGAGAGGTCTGGGAAAACCAGAGGCGAGAGAGGATTCGCTCACCGGAGTTTATCCAGGTTGATGTCGGTTATGCCCAATTTGAGATCGTCGATGGAAATGCTGTAGAGGTCTATTTGCATCAGGGATACACGTCAAACTCCTACAGTGATTTCACCAATAAACTTGTTACCCTGCGTCGAGAAGACGGTCTCTGGAAAATTCTTCAGGAAGTGACTCTGTAAGCAATTGTCGCGACGCTGTCATGCCTAGCTTTATTTAATCCTTTCTCGTAAATATATCTTGCAACATACTGATTTTAATTCGGTATCTTGAGCTAAAAAATCAGTCCGCCTACTAACACGCTGAGCATATTCATGTTAGTATCTCGCGAAGTCCTGATATG
>Ga0181580_10001988_pt1 | contig 16479 bp, 17 predicted proteins | sample 071ome_23_FD_132413 | JGI IMG/M metagenome (GOLD analysis project Ga0181580, IMG submission 132413) | Coastal salt marsh microbial communities from the Groves Creek Marsh, Skidaway Island, Georgia - 071403BT metaG (megahit assembly) | ecosystem: Environmental > Aquatic > Marine > Intertidal... | reverse complement strand
ATTGCAATTAAATATTTGAGCATTTTTCTTTTCGGCAAACCTATTTAAAGCATTATATGTTTTCATGTTTTCTTCAAACATTGCATTTTGCATTCTATGAGTTGCCCTGTATCCCCCAATAGATACTCTTGGCCTTTCTTTCTGAGGCAGATAGTCCCAAAAGTGACTGTATTTTCCAGCCATATAGTGGTCTACTCCCAAAAGAAATATTTTTTTACAACCCATTTGTATAGCCAAGTCAATAGCCGAAGGAATAGAACTAATTGAACACAATGCTTTTTCATCTATCTTAATGGCATCATCTTGTTCCTCGCTAGTCTTAGGTTCCTTGCAGCCCTCTCCATATAATAGCTCATTAATATTCTGAGGGGCCCCTACCCATCCTGTTCTAGGAGAGAATTCATAGAAATCATTTTTATATGGCTCAAGATAATCATAGTGTTTTTCCCAAGAATCCCTTATCACCTTGTTGCACTTTGAGTCAAGAACCTGCGACCAATAGCTCCAAAGCATTGCGCAAACATCATTAGATGTCCAATATCTCTTAGATCCATCGCCTTCTAGCCAGTCTGTTGCAATAATTGATGAGTTAATTGCAATAGACACATGATCAAAGATTTCTTTGTATCTTTTATTCTTGGTAATTTTAAACAAGCTTGTTCCTGAACCTAGAACAAAAGCAACTTGACCACTGTGACAATCTATAAGCTTTTCATACGACTTCATATCAAACCGCTTTCTTTTAGGAATCTACTTGGTCCAGCCTTTTCTTCTTTCAAGAAGCCGTTTTTATCTCGCCTAGGCCTCCTGTTGCAATAAGAAACAATAAGTCTTTCTTCTGCCCGTGTCATGCCTACATAGCAAATTCTACGTTCTTCCTCCAAGGCTTCAGCAGCAGCATTTGCATCTTTTGCTTCATTTAAGGCTCTGGCATGGGGCATGATCTTAGTTTCAACCCCCGCCATGTAAACCACTGGAAACTCCAGTCCCTTGCAGGCATGAAGAGTCATTAGATTGACGCAGTTATCCTTAGACTCCTTGTCGCTATCAGAAGTGAGCATAATAGTGTTAAGCCATCTAGAAAGGTCTGCTCCAGTTGACTTCGAATAAGATGCTGCGTGATTAACTAGGGCCTGAAGATTATCTTTCTTTTTATTGTAATTCTTCTGAAAATTTTTGCTTAGATATTTATCGTATCCAAATCTATTGAGCATTTCAACTAAAATAGTATCTGGCGATTCGTTTGTGAAATTATCATCCCACATTTCAAGAACTTTAGCCGCGAAAGCCTTTGCTCTTTTGTCTGTTGTTCCTTGCCCCGAAGTTATCATCTTAGCTGCGTCCATAATTGTTATGCCCTTTTCTTTGGCCAAGTTTTCAAGCTTGCCAATTGTATTGGGACCAACTCCTGCAACTAGATCGGCACATCTATGGAATGCCAAGCTATCGTTAGGATTCAATAGGAATTTCAGCATAGCAATGCCATCTTTGATTTCTTTCAATTGGAAATAGTTTCCCCCTCCAATGACGGCGAAGTTAATTCCATAATTTGAGAGGGCAAGTTGCAAATCAATTGACAATGAGTTCATTCTATAAAGCACTGATATCTCATGAGGCTTATATCCTCTGACATTGATATCATTGGCAATCATTGTGGCTATATTTTTAGCTTCTTCCTGAGGATTGACGTTGGACAGCACTTGAGGAGCAACACCGCTTGGATTGTCAGTGTAGAAATCAACATCCATATGACTAGTATTATGTTTAATTAAAGTATTAGCAGTTTTAATAATCTCTGGTGTCGATCTATAGTTTTGCCCTAAGGGAATTTGCTTGCAATTATCATGTTTGTTTATGAAGTCTGTAATATTTTGATACCTAGCGCCCCTGAACAAGTAAATAGACTGACTGATGTCCCCCATAAGCATAACATTATTGTGATGGTTAGATATCAAATCTACAAACTTAAACTGAGCATAATTGGTATCTTGGCATTCATCGACCTGAACATAATCCCATTTGCTTTGAATAACCTTTAAAATAGAAGGATTATCTTCTAATATTTTAATTGTAGTATAAAGCATGCCGCTGAAGTCAATGCAATTATTTTTAACAAGGTCTTCTAGGTATGTCTTGGCAATTTCCCAGTAAACATCATCATCAAAATTAGACTCAAATCTTTCGGCAATTTCTTCGTAAGACTCATAAACTTCTCTGGCAGCATTGATATGATATACAATTTTATTGATGTCTATGTCTTTTTCTAACTTCTTATTGTCAACTACAGACCTAACAATCTTCTTAACAAAAGTTTTCTGATCATCAGAGTCTAAAATAGTCAATCCTGGGGTGTAGCCTAAAACCTTTCCGAATTTTCTTAGAATGACACCACAGAGAGCATGGAACGTGCAAACTGCGAATGGAGCCGCCTCAACCTCTAGGGCTTTAGCTATTCGCACCTTCATCTCTTCAGCAGCTTTATTTGTAAAAGTAAGACATAAGATTTTCTTGTTGCCTTCTTTATATAGCCTGATTGCTCTTTGAGTTAGAACGCTTGTTTTGCCAGCACCTGGAACGGCGGTGACAACACAAGGTCCAGTGTTATGATTTATTGCTTTCGTCTGTTGGGGGTTTGCTTTCATTTTTTATCACTTTCGTTTGTACGACTTCAAACATTCTGTCGCTGATTTCTTCTATATCTAAATTGCCAATTTCCCTGTATTTTAAATCTCCATTAACATAGATTTCTACGTGGGGATATTCATCTACCTCGTGCTTGTCGCACAGTCTCTGTATTTCTTCGTTGTCAAAATCATCTCCATTAATATACTGGAAATTTCTCTCGTCTAAAGTGACTCTTCTACTTATATCTGAAAGAGCTTTAATGCACTTATAACAATCGGGACTTCCAAAAAACAACATTCTAGGTCCATAATACTGCATTTTTAATCACTCTCCATTCAACATGTCATAAACTTCTTCAAAAGGATATTCTCTTAATTGAACATTGTAATCCAGATATTTATTCGCATCTGCTGTTCTAATATCTTGGTTTGAAGGCTGGTCCAGTATCTCTACTAAATTTATGATTCTACCTTGTACATTTTCGTTAAAAGCTCTAGCTCCCTCTTCTGTTACTTGCACATCGTCTCTTCCTAGAAAAGCGGAAGCCAAATCATTGGCCCTATAAGCCAAAGTTATACTTTTGCCATGCCTATCGTCGGATTGGTCAACAAAAGTAACCTCCCACATCATGATGTGCTTTGAGGGAATATATTCAGTTTTATCAACTCTAATCTTAGTCGGTCCCATTTTCAGCTTGCTTGAGTTCTTTCTCAAGTTCCTCCTGAGCCTTCTTGGCAGCGTCAATCTTGTCTTTATTCTGGGCTCTATGTTCAAGAACCTCATCTTTCTTTTGTTCCATAGTGCCCTTGAGCCAAGACATTGTTTGCAAAACAGCAAGATTCTTATCTTGGAAAGAACCATGCAGTTTCATTTTAGTCAAGTCTTCTAAGGCCCAATCTGGGAATACATGAAGGATAATATGGTCGTGAAAAGTTCTATAAGTACCATTCTGATCATCAGTAATTTGATTTTCAGGAATACCGCAATCATTTTCTATCTTCTTCATTCTTGCCCACCATTCATCTGACTGCTCTTTAGTTGGTTTGTCTCCAACTGTTTCAGTCAAATCACATTGAGGCATAACAACTGTTCTGAAGTCTTTTTCCTGCAAAACTTTCAAGGCTTCATATCTTGGCTTAAATTCTTCATCTGGAATTTGCGAGTACATTCTGCAATTGTATGGGCGGGTTTCATGTTGAGTACACACCTTCTTGTCTCTATCAAAAAATACACAGCCCTTAGTAGGAGCATCATTAAGATAAGTTCTCAATGATCTCTCAATTAAGCCAAGTATTTCATCCATCGAGAAATTGGACATGACATACTTCCATGTATTCATAAATTCTATGTAAAGCACAGAAGGATTTTGATGCAAGCAGCATTTGCCTCCACAGCCACCTTCTTCTTTGGGCATTTCAATATATTTCAAACAACCAGTTGTCGCTGGTATTTCAGAATAAATTTCATTGATTTTATCAATGCCTTCTTTAACTTTTGAGTATACTGTTCTCTTTGTCATAGATCATCCTCCGACAATTCTCCAAACACATCATCCAGGCTCTTGCTTTCATCAATTTCATGATTCTCATGGAAGAATTCATCCTTGCCTATATCTTTAGGAGAAGGATTAAATCCTTTTTCCAAGCTGAAGGAAACAGAATCGGATTCTTCTTGCAATTCTACCAAATCCTTTATGCCATCAGGCCATGAACCTCCAGTATTCCACTTCTTGAAAAGCTTATCAGCTTCTTTCTTAGAGAGTTTTGGTTTCATTTCAACAACTGCATCAAACTCTTCTGAGTCTAAATGATCTCTTAATTTTTTTATCAATTCATCTTCATCAACTATGACCCACTTAGAGCTTCCTGCTCTTTTCTTTACCACTCCAATTCCAGGAAAACTCAAGGAATACTCATCGTGACTATCAAGAGTGTTCTTGATAATTTGCTTGATTTGTTCTCTTTTGTTTTCTAATTCAACAATTGAATCGTTAATAAGTTTAGTTCTACTCTTCTTTTGCTTTTTATAGAAATCAACTGTCTTATCAATATCCTTTATTTTAGCAATGAAGTCTTCGACTTCAACTAGCTCGTCAAGTGAAGTAATTCCCTCTCTCAAGACCTCAGAAACTCTATGTGAATTGTATTTATATCCCATTTTTGCTACCTCTTAAAATTGGTTCAATTAAGCTGACTCGCCCATTTTGCTGTACGGCAATACTTTAAAAATTATTGCTGTCTTTTCTACTTCTCCATTATTGAATGAAGCCGTACCAAACTCAGGTTTAGCAAAGTAGTCTCCATCAACTTTTTCATCAAGATTGGCAACAATAATAGCTTTAGTAGCCTTGTTTACTGCGGCTGCGCCCACGCACTTGAGTTTAGCCTCTCCATGCTTATTGATTGTCTCAATCAAAGCATAGGCCAGCTTTTTAATTCCTGCTGCCTCTGAATCTCTATTTTCCCTATTTTTGCTTCCAGAAACTAGAAGTAAAGTAGGGTCTGCTTCTGTTTGTACTGTCATTTTATTACTCCTTGTTGTATTTGACTTCTTTTTGGGAAGCCAATGCTTATAATTATCGGACAAGTTAAATTAACGTGTCATAAAATTTAATTCTTTTCTCATTAAGATTGGGATCAGCCCAAATCTTACTGTTGTGGCATACGTCTTTATAATCACAATACTTGCAATCATAAGAATCTTTTCTTAATGGACGAGGAGGGGGCAACCTTTTATTGTCATACATCTTATTCATCAATTTGATTTGACGCTGAATAATAGGCCAATCCTTTTCCTCAGAACGATTAACTCTAAAAGAAGAAGTAAGAGAGTCGTTTTTGTTTTCGTAAATTAATACGCCATATTCAAGATCAAGAATATTGCAATACGTAACTAACTGAACCTTATATTTTAAAGATGGACCATCCTGCGACAGTTTTCTAAATCCCCTGTCGTTAATAGACTTCATATCGACAACAATTGGTTTCTTTGGAAGATTGTCAGGATCAAATGTTCTGTCAACCAGTTTGTACCCCTTGTTATCTTCTCCGTGAGAAGAGTATCTGTCAACATCAAATTCAGAAAAGTCCAAGATCAAGTCAGCGTGACCAAAGATATTCAAATCATTATCTTTTACGTTAATTTCATGATACTTAAATTCTTCACATCCACAAGAACACTTCTTAGGCTTAAATACGCCCACTTTTTCTTCATAACCGTATCTTCTAGGAGCAAGAGCATTACGGCTTTTAATCTCTTCCTTCCTTTTGTCATCGGGTAGGTTGTGCAAGTAATCTGGAGCCTCTTCTGAAACCGATTTGTATTTAGCTCTAATTTGATTAACCTTATCCGTTCCTATAAACTCGCCATCGTCATCAAAGGCTCTGCAAACTCTATTGGAGCATTCCCATACTCCTCTAAGGACTCCAATCTCTTCCCAATACTTAGCCCATCTATCGTGCATGGAGTGGCCAGTATCAAAAAGACGATACGTTTTTGATTCAAGCGGATCAGAAGCTAACTGTAGACCTTCAATTTCAGGGTCTTCAGCTAGTCTTTGATACTGCATTAACCTCAAGCAGCCTCCTAGGGCAGATGGGTGATAGATTCTATAGTTTCTAGGAGCGCCATTGATACTCTGATATCTACAGTGTGTATCAATAACCCCCATCAATGTTGCTACTTCTTTAGGTACTACTCCTGACATTTTTGCATCTCCTTATTTTTTGCTTCGTTAATTATTTTCATGACGTTTTTTGCGCCAAATTTCTTTATATAAAAGTCTGGGTCAATGTCTTTGTCATTTTCTAGACCCAATTCTTTTGCGTGAGGGAATTCTGCATTGTAAAATTTAACTTGATATCCATCTACATTAAATTGTTCCCAAATTTTAGCCATCATATCCCTAGCTCTTTCTCCTGCTACATCTGCATCAAAGAGAGTGTAAATTTCATCGCAATATCTCATTAGAGTTGCTATTTGAAAAGCTTGAGGTGCTGAGCCAAGAATCCCGCAAGTCACTTTTATACCTCCTTTATGCATGCTCATGGTATCATGTTCTCCTTCCACTAATATAGCCTTTCTATACTTTTGAATATATTTTTTCGCTACATTGAAACCATAGAGATAAAAGGGCTTGTCAAAAGCTTCGTGCCAAAACTTTTGTCTCGCCCCTTCTCTCCAGTTCCTAGAAGAAACTGCAACAATCTCATTGTATTGGTTGTAAATAGGATAAACTATTTTTCCAGCCAATTCATGCCTTTCTCCGTCATCATTTTGCACATGATAAGGCACGTATCCAACTCCAAACTCTCTTAAAAGTTTTTCGTTAAACTTTCTTTTTTGCACTAAGTAATCCAAAGCCTCTCGACTTTCTTTTTCATCAGCAAATAGCTGATCAGCAGCTATTTCAACCAGTTGGTTTCTTTCCGCTTCCCTTAGTACTCTTCTTGGTTCTCTTCTTTTCGACAATTGTTCCATCCTCAAAAATATTATCTAGTGCATCTGCTTTTGGTTCTTCTTTCTTCGCGGTGGACTTCTTTTTTCTCTTCATCTTACTCAAGTCTACCTTCATTAATTCGGGAGCCAAAATAACCCCATCCTCTTCTGCTTTGGTTTTAATTTCAGTTATGAAATCATAAAGCAATTCTTCCTCAAGTATATGGTCTATAAAGGCAGTTCTGCCATCAATTTTTATATCACCAATTTCTTCATTGGAAGATTTCCAAGTATACGTTCCAGTTCTAACACTTACTAACTTAATTTGTCTAGCTGAATTAAAAGCTACTTCTTCAATTTCGGGGAAATAAGGCTGGAAATAAACTGGCAAATCAATAATGATATTACTTCCTGCCTCATCTAGCAACGGAGGACCACAACGGTTCTTATCAACGGCCATGCCGCTATTACGCCCTACGATGAACTTCTTAACTTCGCCATCTTCTTCTTTTTCTGCCCAAATCAATTCATCCTTAGACGATCTCTTAGTCATACGAAGCCTAACAGATGCGTTGAATTTCAATGCTCTACCACCAGGAGTTGTCTGAGGATTGCCAAACATAACCCCAGGCTTCTCACGAATTTGGTTAATAAAAATAACAAGAACGTCATGAATAGCTGCATGTTGCGCAACTTTACCCAAAGTCTTGCTCAAAATTCTTGCGAGCAATGCCATTGTGTCATTATTTGCAGATGAGATACCAACATCTTTTGGAACAAGGTTTGCAACAGAGTCTAAAACAATAACCTTAAGGTTTAGCTTTGCTGCGTTTCTGCATGCTGCAACAATCTTATCCATAATATCTTCTGCATAGAAAATTTTGTCAGGATCATCTTTGTCATATGCCTTTGAATAATAAAGGTCATCAATATCAAGACCGTTCAATTCTGCAAGGCTATCTTCGAACGAGTGTTCTGTGTCAATCCAAAGAGCGTTGTAGCCCATCTTCTGAGCCATTCCACAAGTACGATATGCAAGAGAAGATTTACCCGAACCCTCTTCTCCGTAAAGTTCCACCAGTCTGCCGCAAGGAAGTCCAAGCGGGAATTTGGGGTCATAATCTTTCAAGGTAGAAAAATCTGCGCTTGAAGGCAGGAATCCATAATGCAGACCAAAGTCCAGTTCAAAGTGACCAGTAGGAATATTTTGTCTAACTTCTTCTCTCGCGCCTTTAGTCATAAAACCATCAAGGTTTTCTAAGGCAATATCTATTGTTTTCTTTTTCGCCATAATTAAGCTCCAGTTAGGGTGTACGATAAGTGAATACTTTTAGGGAGACTTAACTCCCTAAAAGCTTTATTATTTAATTTTTAATAGTTATTACCCGAAAGGAAGCTCGTCGGCGTCGATCTCGTCGCTAAGAGCATCAAGGTCATCACTAGATGAAGCTGATGCTGCAACTGGCTCTTCCTTCTTAGGCTCTGGGGCAGGAGCGGGAGCAGAAGCTTCGCTGCTATCATTTCCTTCCATCTGGTCTACCCATCCTTGCCATACCTTTTCTGGAGTTTCTTGATAAATCTCTTCAAGGTCATATAGACCCTCTTTTGTCAAGAAGCTAACCTCTTCATCGCTAAGGGTAGTAGACTGATGCTTTCTGGTCTTGTAGTAATCCTTGCCCTTTTGACCAGTCACTTCAATGCTGAAGTCTGCGCCATTCTTACCGCCTGGATTCTTTTCTGTCATTTCGTGATAGCTTCTAAATGCTTCAAAGATCGAAATGCCACCTTCAAGAATCTTCAACTGATTATCTTCTCTGTCGATAACGTTGATTGCGTACTTGGCTTGGAACTGAACATTGTGGTGAATGTGAAGTGGGTGATTTCTTACGTAAGTATCACCTCCATCTTCATCCATAGGAACATTGATATTGCGGAACTGCCTTCTGCCGTCTTGTGGAGGAAGTTCGATAAGAGCCTTATAAACTCCCACTGGACTACCTACTGGTCTTACAATATAAGTTTTACCAATAGCCTTCTTGCCAAGGGTGATATAAAGCTTCTTTCTCTTTTCGGTTCCGTCTGCGTTCTTAGATGACTTGTTGGACTTGACTCTAGAATTGTCAATATTGATTTTGTCCCAATTAAGTTTAGCTGTCATTGTTTTGTCTCCTTTTTAATGAACATTGCTTTTTAATGAATATTACTATTTGTTTCTTTTGATGTTTTTTAACATCTGAACTATTTGAATATTACTATAGGTGGTTATTTAACACTAATAACACTATTTGTGAATGTTTCTCACTTTTTGCCAGGAATTAAGTCCCAGCCAGTTTTCTTCGGCTTTTTTTCTACGTTTGATGAGTTGGCTTCAAAAACATCGCATTCATCAAGAAATTCTGCATCAGGGTCTTCTTCTTTTACTGCCTCAATTGTTTCAATTGGAGCAGATTCTAAATTAGCAGGCTGCATAGGGGCTACGTGTGCTGATCCTAAGTCATCTTGCTGTTCGCCTTCTCTGGGAACATATCTAGTCCCCTTATTGTCAGTTCTAACCTCCATCATGACAACGGTTACTCGTCTAGAAATAACCTCGGCGGCTTTATCTAGGTTCTTTGTAACAATTTCAGAGTTATCTTTCAATACTTCTAATTGTTGCAAATAATCCTCAATGTCAGATAGGTGATCGTAGACTACGCCATTGAACTTTTCGATTGGTCTTTCATAAGCTATTTGCGCTAGCTTGCCTCTCAAAAATTCTAGACTTCGCTTACACCAGTTAAACTGGCCTACGACCGCCATCCTTATTTCAGCAACTCTATACTGATATTGCTGTACTTGCTGCATCTGCTTGGACAGGTGATCTAGATCAAAAACAAGTGAAGATAAATCAACTCTTGCATTTACTAGTTCCTGTTTCCAGGCGTTATAAGGAACTTCTCCATCGGCCAAAAACTTCTCAAGCCTTTCTTTCTTCATCTTGTAGAAATGTGTGAACTTAGCATCTGGATGTGTCAACTGCCAATGATTTGTTGACTGGCTTGTTTTATGCTGTTCTTTGTCAGTCACATTATTTTCTTTTTCAGAAAATTGTACCATTTCTTCTTCCTGTTTTGGTTCAGGCTTAGTTTCTGCGGCTTCATCAATTGCCTCAATAACTTTTTCTTCCTCGACCTTTTGTATCGTCTTTTTAGGCTCTACAAAAGGATTGTCTTCTACGTCTGTTACTTTGACTTCTTCAACCTTGACATCGTCAATTTTCACTGGCTCAACTTCTGTTTCTGACTCTTCAGCCTTAAACGATTCAGTTGTGTCAAAGTCGATTTCATCATCGCTTTCTTCTTCTACTATATTCGGAATTTCAGCCTTTTCTTCCTCTGTTTTTTCTTCAACTTTTTCACTTTCTTTTTCGTCTATAACTTCTTTATTTGCAACAGGTTGCGATGGTGAAATTGCCTCTTCAATAACATCTTTAGTAGAAGCTTTTTTTGTCTCTCCATTTTCTTGTTTTTCTTCACTTAGAATCTCATTTATTTCTTCTTTTTTATCATCAAAAGTAGCATCTCCAGCGTCTTCGCTATATACATCTTCGAGATCTACATCAGAGTCTCCGAGGTCAAACAAGTCTTCTAGTTGTCTAATGTTTTCTTCGCTCATTAGTCTTCCTTAGCGTTTCTATAGGTTGCATTCTTTTCAACGACATCTAAACCTTTGAAAACAGTTTCATGACTCTTCTCAAACTTCTTAACAAGTAATTTAGTAAGGCCGTTTGTTTTCTTTACGCGATCATCAAGATCGGACCAATTAATTGTATCGGTTGTCTCAACCTTAATTTCCAAAGTTTCATAAGGACCAACGCTATATGTTCTTCTAATGCCTACTGTAATATCTGTCTCTTTTAATGGCTTATCTTTTACATCTTCATTACTGCTCATAATACATCTCCTATTTTTATTGTTTTATTATAGCCTTTGATTTAGCACTATTAAAAAATTCCTTCGCTTGGATCAATTCCTTTTTTCTTGGTCTTTTTAATAGCTGTGCGGTATTCATTAAATTCTAAAATTAAATCTTCTGTCTTCATACGAGATTGCTTTTGTGACAAAATAGAATCCAAGTAATCATTGTCTTGCAAACTACTGATTGCACCAGAGTTTACAATCTTACTATTAGTTTTCAAAGCCAAATCTCTCAAATCGCTATACGGCTTATGTTTAGCAATTTCTTCGGCAGGTTTTTTGCCAACCCCTTTACACATTAACGAAGGAGCAATTTCAGACTGTTCAATTCCCTTCTGTAAATCTTTCTTCTTGATAACATTATAGCCAACATCTGACAAATTAATATCATTCTCTCTAAGTTTAATTTCGAAGTTGGCTAAGTCAGATTCAACAATAGCCATTTTATCAAAGTCTTTTCTAACATTAATGGAGTTCAACAATGCGCAGAAGAATTCTTCAGGATAATGTGCCTTTAAGTATGCCGTTTGGAAAGACACATATCCATATCCGCAAGCATGAGAAGCATTAAAACCATAATCTGCAAAAGGCATAAGAATATCATGCCAGTATTCAGATGCAACAGATTTAGGAACTCCCTTCTCCATTGCTCCCTTAATAAACTTAGCTTCAATAGGAGGCATCAATTCTGGCTTTTTCTTACCCACGGCTTTAATCATCATGTAACCCTCTGTACTAGAGAATCCAGCAAGGGACTGAAGAACCTGCATGATCTGCTCTTGATAAACAAGAATGCCATAAGTCTTTTTCAAATAAGGTTCAACAAACTCTTCTAGGCTATTGTGGAAATAGTCAACCTTTTGAAGGCCTTTCTTTCTATTAGAATAAGTTGGAATGTTTTCCATGGGACCAGGACGATAAAGAGCAAGAACAGCCATAACATCAGCAAATGTATCTGCACCAACCTCCATCATTGCCTGCTGCATGCCTTGGTTTTCGCACTGAAAAACACCAGACAGCTTACCAGTGTTATACAAATCCAAAGTCTTTTGGTCTGTAACTGGTATTTTTTCAACGTCCAAGTTGAATCCGTAGTTTTCCTGAATAAGCTTCTTGGCATTTGAAATAACAGATAGAGTAGCGATTCCAAGGAAATCGAATTTAATCAATCCTATGCTCTCTAAATCGGGATAGTCGTACTGTGTAGTGAAAGAAGCCTTCTTGATAACTTCTCCGTCATCGCTGGATACGGCTTTGGCCTTGGCGGGTCTAACGGGAGCAATGTATCCAATGGGCTCATTTGCGATAACCATGCCAGCAGCATGCACTCCAAAGCTAGAAAGAAGACCTTGAATATTGTTGCAGTGAAATTCTATATCTGGATACTTATCCATGTAATATTTGAAATGCTTAAAATGGTTTTTGCATTCACTAATTGTTTTTAATTTTTTAACACCATCTGCTTCGTAAACTTTGATGTCAGCGCCATTGGGCAAGCTGCCAAGTATTTCGTTAACCATTCTCATGTTTTCAGACTTAAACAAGTCTGGGCCCTTGTGGAATGCGTCAGCAATATCAAGAGCCTTAATTGTTCTAGTAACAGCAGATCTAAGCTTCAATGTAGAATAAGTGCCAATGTTGGCAACATTTTCTTCGCCATATTTTTCGATAGCATAATCAAATATTTTTTGTCTGTTTTCATCGTCAATGTCCGTATCGATATCGGGGAAGCCTGCACGGGCAAACGCACGACGAAAGTCCATAAACTTAGAATCCAAATCTGGCTTCTCTGTTGTCATTCCAAGAAGATAAGCTGTCAAAGAATTTATCCTATTATCATTACCAGTTTGCCCCTCGACTCCCTTCCATGTAAAATAGAACGCCTTAAGGTTGTTTTGTTGATCAAGCCCATCCGTAGAGGTCATCTCTTGTATTTCGTGCTTCCATCTTTCGACTTCTTCCTTAGATTCAAATTTATCAAGTACAGCTTTTCTGATCTCTTGTATGATTTCTTTTTTATCAGGAATATCAATGCTTCTGTTTGTCAATTCAAGACCAAAGTCAATTGAAGACACAAATCTAATATTATCAAAACCCAAGAATCTTTCCCAAAGCAATCCATACTCAAGAGGATCAGGGCCGTAGCAAATATTAAGTGTTCTAAGCAAAATGCTGGCATAACCGCTACCACGGCCAGCGGCGATCATGACATCATTTTCTTTTGCCCATTTGATAATATCCCAAACAATAAGCATATATGTGGCAAAGTCATATCTATTACTGGTCCAAGCAACGGATATGTCGTTCAACTCATGTTCTAGAGCTTCGATGTGAGCCTGACTCTCATGCCAGCCAAGATCTTTGAGGCCTTCTTTGGCCAAAACCTTGAGATAAGCGAAGGATTCTTCAAAAGTTTTCTCCTTGTCAGTAAGACCGCTAGTGTTTACTTCATATTTTTCAGGGACATTAAAGACGGGAAGCTTCATGCCACCATAAAGATTGTCCATGATTTCTTTTGCGTCAACCTTTTCAGCAATTTCTACTGTATTGTAAAGAGATTCAGGAACCTCTTTCCAGATGTCATACATTTCCTGTCCAGACTTAATATAGAACTCTGGATAAGAAAACCTCATTCTCTTAGGATCTTTAATGCACTTATTCGAGTTCATCGCCAGGAAAATTTCATGTGAAGAAGCATGCTCCTTTAAAACATAGTGATTGTCGTTTGTTGCGACAACACAAAGATCATGTTCTCTAGCAAGCTTAAGTTGATCCTTAATAATAAGCTTCTCCATCTTTAGGCCATGATACATTACTTCAAAGTAAAGATCATCACCAAGTTCTTCTTTCATCATGCCCACTGTCTTGCTTGCCTTTTCGTATTGTCCATGCAATAGTTGATTGCTTACAATAGAGGAGCCACAACCAGTAGTGACAATAAGACCCTCTTTGTGCTTAAACAATAGATTAAAATCAATTCTAGGCTTTCTATAAAAGCCATCTCTAAAAGCGATATCATCGAGCATACAAAGATTTCTGTATCCTTGATAATTTTTGGCTAGAACTGTAATGTGATAATTAGCGCCTTTTTCTTTATGATTCTCAGTGAAATAAAATTCGCAACCAACAATAGGCTTAATAGGCGGGCCAGCGTCGTGCTTATTGCCTTCATCATCTACATAATCTAATTTGGGAGCTGTACAATATTTAATATGTTTCAGTATTCCCCCTACATTTCCATGGTCAGTCAATGCTAATGCAGGAAACCCCTGCATCCTAGCATAAGCCGCCATATTTTTGACAGGAGAAAGCCCGTCAAAAGTACTGTACTCACTATGGTTATGCAAGTGAACAAAATTACTATTAGAAAACATATATTATCCTCTTGTATTTCATTTGACTCTCTTTTTAGGAGCCTGCGCATTTTAATTTAAGATTTAATTATAGCAAAATGAATTAACACTTTAGCATTCTAAGAATTGATATCTATTTTTTTCATTGTCTACTGAAATTATATCAGAAAAGGATTTAACTTCAATTGCAGATAAATTTTCTAACTTAACAGTTGTTTTAAAAGACCCCGACCTTTCTTGTATTAAGATATAAACTAAGCCATCAGAAATAGAATTTAATTTTACAGTCTTATGGGTTTGCGTGATGCCATTATTATTTAGAGTTATAGAGCAATTTAATTTAGAATCAATTATTTTCTCAATCAATTCTACTTTTAATTCGTCATCATCTATATTCTCATCGCACAATTTAGATTGAGTTATTTTTGTGTACTTATATTTCATTCTTTTTCCCAAATTTTCTCATCATCATTCCAGCCGTACCAATTGCCATCTTTAAAGATTTTCTGTCCTGGTCGCCCGCTAGGAGGCAACTTTACTTCTTCTTCAATTGTAGATTGGTCAAAGCTTTTGCCTTTTCCGCCACGATGTTTACTTGGATTGTATTTTTCTTTATGACCGTCTTTGAATTTAACATACTTAGGATTAGTTAGCCTAGTATAGTCTTCGTCCATTTCAAAAACTTCTTGATTCTTATCTATAATTGTAAAACTAGAAATCATTCTTTCACACTCTACGCCATCGGGGGCATAAAATGGTTCGTCAGAATCGGCCATCAATCTAAAATCATCAAATACTTCACCTGTTTCTGGATGTCTAAATTGGTAAGTTGGAATGGTTTTTCTCCTCAAATTTCTAAATCGTACTCGTTGTCTGAATCGTTCTCTTCTCCGTCTGGAACGATACGATAATTATCGACAATAAACTGGCCTTTCTTTGTAGCTGCAGCTATCGTTCTTTCATGCAATTCATCTTGAATGCTCTTAATGGCCTTTAGCATGTAGCTTTCAGCGCTTCCAGCTTTATGTTTTCTCAAATATAAACTATAAATACTTGGCTTAATATTTCTCTCTTCAAGTATTTTTCTAATTAATTTCTGAGAATTAATAGTAGAATATAAAAATGGAAGCATATTATATCTGATAATGTTTTCCTCTGAGTGTCCCTTGGCTAAAAGATAAGGGACACTATTTCCGTAGGCAAATTCTTCTTCCATCATAACATCATGAGTCCTATAGAACTTATGAGATACATAGTGAAGCAATTCGTGAACAATTACCTCGTCTATTGCCAATCTTGCACTAATTACTTTTCTGGCGTGTGTACTAACTGAACCTCCAGAGGGAATGTCAGAAACAATTACAGCACGCTTGCCAGGAACATAAAGACCACCAACGCCAGCATAATCAGAAGCTTCTAAGTCACTTTTTCTAACTTTGTAAACTGTTACATTGAGAACATTTTGCCCTGGAAATTTTCTCTCAACATAATCATAAGCATTTTTATATTCTGGATATTTAATTACTGTATTATTCTTATTGTTTATAAGCTCAATAAGTTTTTGATATTTATCAGAGAACTCATTCTTCTGATCGTCCTTGATCTTCTTCACCATCTTGTGATATTGATTTTTTGTTATTTTCTTCTTTTTCATTTTGTATGAAACCTTGGCACTCAATAACGAGCCTAATGTCATTGGCAAAACCAATTAAAACCTTATGCTCTTCTACTTTACCAAAAATACTTACACTTTTTTTCTCAATAGGATGGCCGCAATTATTATTGCAACATTGAGTACATATAGGATTAACTGGACCCATTGGAGTTACGATCAAAGAGGTCAATGGAACGGTTTTTAATTCATATTTTTCCATTAACCCTACTATCTATTTTCTAGAGTTGAGGGGTCAACCTTGACGTTGCCCATTGGTTTAATCTTTTGATCATCAATGCCATTTATGACCTTATTTAATGCAGCAGCACGCTGCTGCAGCATATCCGCAGCCTGTCCCTTCAAATGAGGAGGAGTTTCTTGAACACCTTCATTTAACATGGAGGTTAAATCATTAGGGTCTGGTTGCGGTTGCGGTTGCGGTTGCGGTTGCGGT
>Ga0181580_10001986_pt1 | contig 16480 bp, 10 predicted proteins | sample 071ome_23_FD_132413 | JGI IMG/M metagenome (GOLD analysis project Ga0181580, IMG submission 132413) | Coastal salt marsh microbial communities from the Groves Creek Marsh, Skidaway Island, Georgia - 071403BT metaG (megahit assembly) | ecosystem: Environmental > Aquatic > Marine > Intertidal... | reverse complement strand
TCGACATCATAGCGGAGCAGGTAGGGATATCGGGAGACTTTGTCGACTTCCCCGGTGAAGAATTGTTTCTGGTAATCGAATCCTGGTCCCCAGGTGAGGTTGGCCCCGATTTTCAGGTCTTCGCCCAGGCAGTGCTTGATCATGTCGGTGGCGAGGACGCCTTCGGAGGGGTTGGTGAAGTGGGCACATCCGGCGGCGTGGATATGATGATCTCCGGACCACCAGCCAAAGAGGGAGGGGTCAATCCAGCGTTTGAGCCGGAAGGTTTTGGTGATGGGTTGGGTGCCGACTTTCAGCTTCAGCTTTTGCCGGAAATATTCGGGACCTCGGGCGACTTCGACATCGTACATTCCGGGAGGCAGGACGAGTTTTTCACCGTCGGCCCGATAGACTTGTGGATGAAAATGAAAGTCGGGAGGTGTTCGCTTGGCTTGAGATGGATAGACGCGGCCTTGGGCATCCCGAACCAGAAATTCGGCCACGGTGGGTTGTTGGTTTTCGTCGAGGATTTTCAGGGTGATGGGGGTGGAGGCTTTGGCATCAAAGGTGACCAGTAGTTCACTCCGGAAGCCGAGGTCCTGGGTTCCCTGGCCGACATCAAAATAGAGTGTGGCAGCCCGTTTCCCGGCATCTCTGGAGTAGACCTGGACGATGCGATATTCGAGGGTCAATCCGGAGAGTGTGGGGTTCAGGGGGCGTTTGTCATAGGTTTGCAGGCCCATCCAGCGGTCCCGTTGCAAGTTGGGAATGCCGCCTTTGGGGTGTTTTCTGTGGGCACCTCCCCAGCCTCCGAAGCTCATGGGGAGTGCGTTGTGGCTGGATACTTTCAGAGGTGCAGTGACTCCTGCTTCATTGACGACCTTGACCAGAAAGTTCCGCCAGCCTTGTTCCGCCAGTTCCGGTTTCACTGACCCGGCACTGACCTTTACCCGTGATTCAGGGTTGATGGTGACAACGGCGAGGCATAATGGGTCCAGGGCTTCGGTAACCAGGTCGACCGCTTGCTGGTTGTCTTGGGTTTTTAGGGCCTTGGCGAGGTCTTGCTTTACAGATTTGGGCAAAGGTTCACCGAGGAAATTGAGGGCTTCTTCCAACCTTTGTGTATGAACCAGAAGAGGTTGTGCGGCTGTTTCAGCAGCTTGCAGGATTGGGAATGAGAATGCCGAAGAAAGAAAGAGGAGCAAGAGGGAGTAGGTTTTTTTCGGAGGCATGGCAGATGTGGGGGGGAGGTTACAATTTGAAGAGTTTCTTGGCGTTGTCGTGGAGGAGTTTGCGTTCAATTTGTTGGGTTTTGGAAAGTCGGCGAATGGTGTCCTGGCTAGTTGTACCTAGGCATCCTCTGCTTTGTCCCGCGGAATCCCAGCAGTCGCTGCCGTAGAGCAATTTGTCCTGATGGCGTTCCAGGAATTCCTGTGCATGTCCTTCATCCCGTCGCATGGAGTTCAGCCCGGAGCCTGCGGAGAGGTCTCCATAAATATTGGGATAATTCCTCAGCAATTGGTCTGTAATGCCTCCGGCTACGACTTTGGACCTTGGGTACATGACTTCCTGGGTGTGGCAGAGATCGATGTTGCCCCACCAGGTCTGGGCATGCCCGATGAAGTTCACTTCCGGGAATTTTTCTAGGGTTTTATAAAAATTTTCGATGCCGAGGTTGTAGCGATTGTGTTCGAAATGCATGAGAACGGGCACGTCATACTCTTTGGCGACTTCGGCGATTTTCCAGATGTGCGGGGAGTCGCATTGGACTTTGAACTTTTGTTCTCCAATCACAACGGCGCCAGCCTTGAGGTACTTTTCGAGGGTTTTCTGCACATTGGGGTCATCCGGGACTTCATTGACGCCAAAGCAGAACTCATTGGGGAATGCTTTGGCCAGTTGCATGGAGGTTTCATTTCCCAAAGCATGTGCGGCGAGACCATTGGAGCTGCCGTTGTGGGTCGAGGCACGATTGGCAACGCTTCCAGCTGGCAACAGGATGGTTTTGGTGGCTCCCAATCTCTGCTGGTGCTTCCTTAACTGCTTGTTGGATCGGAACAAATACCCGGTGTGCTGATGGATGTCGATGATGGGGGCGGCGGTTTCCCCTTTTGCAAAATTGCTTTGTGCCGTGGCCACGGTTGTGGTGCCAGCGACGAGGAATTGCCTGCGGGGAAGGGGAGCGGATTCTTTCATCAAGAAGGAGTGCATCAGAAACCCGGATTTTCGCAACTCACAATTGAAGCAAAGGATGAACGTGACGGGGACAGAAGTGTCGAACTGGGTATTGGAATTCCCACATAAGGAACTTTCCTGCACATCCGGACTTTGACCATTGACCAGAACGGCAAACTTTATTTCCTCTACCCACGAGACAAATTGAGGATTTAGGAAACTTATGAAACAACGCACCCTTCTGCGAGAAGCTTCCATTACGGGGAAATCGCTACACACGGGCGAAGAAGTCACGTTGACTCTCAAGCCTGCACCGGAAAATCACGGTATTCTTTTTCGAAGGACCGATCTTTATGGCAAGCCAGAGGTTAAGCCCCTGGTGGAAAATGTGACCGAGTTGGTCCGCAACACCACGATCTCCAGCGGACATGCCAAAATTCATACGATTGAGCATGTTCTCAGTGCGTTGACGGGTTGCGGAGTGGACAATGCGGTGGTGGAAATGAATGCCAGTGAGCCGCCGATTCTGGATGGTTCGGCCAAACTTTTTGTGAATCTGGTGCAGGAGGCGGAGCCTGTGGACCAGGAGGCGGAACGTGAGTATCTGGAGATTACGGAGCCGCTTTCCGTTACTTCCGGGAATCGTTCTCTCATTGTGCTGCCTTATGATGGTTTACGAATCACCTGCACCTCGGCAGATGATCGTGGGATTCATACACAGCACCTCAGTATCGATATTGATACCGAGACCTACATTTCCCAGATTGCTCCGTCTCGTACGTTTACAATTTACGAGGACATTGAGGAATTGCTCAAACTTGGGAAAATCCAAGGCGGTAGCCTGGATAGTGCCATTGTGATCAAGGGGGACAAAATCCTCTCCAAGGAGCCTCTACGTTTTCAGGATGAATTTGTCCGGCACAAGATTCTGGATATCATTGGCGACATGACCTTGCTGGGTAAGCCCATCCGTGCTCACATCATTGCGGTGCGTCCTGGGCATTACCTCAATACAGAACTGGCCAAGAAAATCCTGGAATCGAAGGAGAAGAAAAAGACGGAAGCTCCCAAGGCTTCAGATAAAACGGATAAAGTCTCCAAAGCGGTGGTTCTGCCTACGGAGTCTTACATGGATGTTCGTCGGATACTGGACACATTGCCCCACCGTTATCCTTTTGTACTGGTGGATCGGGTGTTGGAGATTAACGAGGAGGGCACCCAAATCAGGGCGTTGAAAAATGTTACCATCAATGAGCCCTTTTTCCAGGGGCATTTCCCTGGCCGACCAGTGATGCCGGGAGTGCTGCAAGTGGAAGCGATGGCTCAGACTGCAGGCATTTTGATGCTTCGCCGCACTTCGAGTGAGGGCAAAGTGGCCTTTTTCATGAGTTGCGACAAGGTCAAGTTTCGTCAGGCAGTGGAGCCTGGAGATCAGCTCGTGATTGACGTGGAGATTACCAAAGTACGGGGCAACAAGATCGCCCAGGCCAAAGGCCAGTGTAAGGTAGGAGACAAAGTGGTTTCCTCTGCCGAACTTATGTTTACCATAGTAGATGCCAGCGATGAATAAACGAGTCATGAGCACACAGATCCATCCAACCGCGATTATTGAGCCCGGAGCTGAACTGGATGAGAATGTAGAAATCGGTGCCTACGCCTACATCGGGGCCAATGTAAAGATTGGGGCGGGGACAAAGGTGGATCACCATGCAACGGTGGACGGTTTTACGGAGGTTGGCCTGAACAATGAGATCTTTCCTTATGCCTACATCGGGGCCAAGACGCATGATTTGAAATACACGGGTGGTCGGCCCCGGTTGAAGATCGGGGATCGGAATACGTTTCGGGAGTATGTCTCCATTCACCTCGCGACCAATGACGAGGAGTATACGATTTTAGGTGATGATAACAACATTCTGGCTTACAGCCATGTGGCCCACGATTGCATCATTGGCAGTCATCTGGTCATGAGCAGTCATGCTGCGATTGGTGGGCATGTTGTGGTGGGGGACCATGTGACGGTTGGCTGGGGGGTCGGAATCCATCAGTTTTGCCGGGTCGGCAGCTATGCGATGCTTTCGGCAGGCTCCAAGATCGTGCAGGATGTATTACCGTTTATGTTGGTGGATGGTTCTCCTGCGGATCATCGCCACATCAACAAAGTGGGGCTGGAGAGAAATGGTTACAACTCAGCGAATATAGAGCATTTGAGAGCCCATTTTAAAACGTTGTTTAAAGAAGGGTATAACAAGTCCCAGGCCATTGAGCGTCTTCAGGCCAAGCCGCAGGTCGAGGATGATCCGTTTTTGCCAGCACTTTTGGAATTTGCCACTGCGGAGACGCATCGTGGAATTGCTTGAGGGCTGAGGTTGGGATGGTTGGCTCTGTTCCACTCCTTCAGGGTTGGGGGCAAATTTACATTCCAAAAAAAGCACCTAATCAACAATCTTTTATGGGACCCCGAAGGGTATTTTCCCGAATTATGCGGGAAGGAAGAATGTTAGGTTAGGTGCTACCCCCAACATTCACCACCTTTTCTCAGCTTTCAAGTATGGATGGAAACTTTTTTCACTTTTTTTGTTAGCAGAAAGAAATGTTGTTAGGTGGATGAATTTTTCTGATCCTTACCAAGGAGCCAATTGATGGAAACCTGAAAGGAGTTGTGAAGGTCCTCGAGAATAAGATACATGCAGGGGACTAGGAGGAGAGTGATGAAGGTGGCAAAGAGTACTCCAAAGCATAGGGAGATGGCCATGGGGATGAGGAATTGGGCCTGAAGACTGGTTTCCAGGAGGATCGGGACCAAGCCGAAAAAGGTGGTGAGGGTGGTGAGAAGGATGGGGCGGAATCTGGCTCCTCCGGCATGGCGTATGATGTCGTGAAGGTCACCACCTTCCTTGCGGCAGCGGTTGATGTAGTCCACAAGGACAAGGCTGTCGTTGACGACAATTCCAGCCAAGGCAATGATTCCATAGATGGACAGACGGCTGAGGGGTTCCTGGAAGAGCCAGTGCCCCAATACGGCTCCAACCAATCCGAAGGGGATGACGCTCATAATGATGAGGGGTTGGACATAGGAGCGGAAGGGAACTGCCATCAATGCGTACATGGTCAGTAGAGCTAACATAAAGGCACTGATCAGGGCTTGGTTCTCTTCACTGGCCTCTTTCTCTTCCCCCCTTACTTCAGTGAGGATTTCGGGGTATTTCTGGTTTAAGACGGGCACCATGTCCTCGCTGAGACTTTTGTTGATGGTTTTCAGGTCACCGACTTCTTTGTCGAGATCTGCAGAGACGGTGATGGTACGTCTGCGGTTGGTGCGTTTGATGGTGGAGAACCCTTCCCCAAATGAGGGTTCGGCCACTTCATGAAAGGGGATTTCCCGGCCATCAGGAGTCCGTACCCGTAAGTTCTCGAGGTTGGCGATGGAGATGCGTTCCTCTTTGGGATAGCGTATCATGACCCGAATGTCTTCTCCGTCGCGTTGAATGCGTTGGGCTTCAGCTCCATAGAATGCATAGCGAACCTGGCGGGCTAGGTCTGCCTGAGTAATGCCAAGAGTTTGAGCGGAGGGTTTGAGTTTGAGTTGTATTTCAAGTTTTCCTGCGGAGTAGGAGTCAGAAATGCTGAATACGGTTGAGTAATTCCGGAGGTAGGCTTTGACCTCTTCGGCGGCGGCGGTAAGTTTTTGGTAGTCATTGCCAGAGAGTTCGACTTCGATGGGCTTGCCCATGCGTCCTGCCGCAGTAGCTTTGAATTCCAGAGTCTGAGCACCGGGGATATTCCCGATTTCTTTTCTCCAGCGGTCTGCCAGTTTGGGAGCAGAAAGGGCTCTTTCCTCAGATTTGTTCAGCTCGACGATCATCTGGCCGACATGGGAGTCCGTGGGTCCAGTGATGATGTTGGCTGGACCTCCGCCACCAAAGGGGGTGGCTCCAGTAATGCGCAGAATGTGCCTGAAGGGGTCGGGATGTCCTTCGGTTTTGAGCTTTTGGCGAATGGTGTCCATGCCATCCTGGATTTGCTGGGTTGCCGCTTGTGTGGTTTCAAAGCTGGTGCCATCGGGCATTTCCAGAGAGACGAGAATGTAGTCGGATGGAACGGCGGGAAAGTCGTCTTTACGAACGTAGCCATATTTGAGCAGTGCAATGGTAATGACAAATATCGTGAGGAAGATGGAGAGTGTGGAATAGCGGTGATGGAGGCTGACCTTGAGGATGGGGCGGTAGAGGGTGTCGATGATATGCTCCAGTCCATCGGCGACTTTTCTTTGAGCTCTTAACAGTGGATTGAGCTTTTCCCGGGTACCATGCCCTACATTGCAGAGGGAGAGGTGATAGGGGAGGACCAGCTTGGATTCCAGAAGGGAGAACAAGAGGGTGGGAATGACAATCAAGGGTATGGGCGCCAGCAGTTTTCCCATAAAGCCGGGAATAAAGAGAATGGGAATGAAGGCGACGGTGGAGGTGAGCACGGCAAAGGTAACGGGGACCGATACTTTGTGAGTTCCTGCAATGGAGGACTCGACTCCTGGGCCGTGCTTTTGGAACTGGGTAAAGACGCTTTCGCCCACAACAATGGCGTCGTCCACCACAATTCCCAAGACGAGAATGAAGGCAAAGAGGGAGACGAGATTGATGGTGATGCCCATCAGGGGCATGACAAAGAATGTACCCAGAAAGGAGATGGGGATGCCGATGCTGACCCAAAGTGCCAGGGATGGGCGTAGGAAAAGAGTGAGGATCAGGAGCACGAGGCTCAGCCCGATCATGCCATTGGTGATGAGCATGTTGAGGCGGCCTTTGAGGTAGAAGGAGGTGTCGCTCCATGCGGTTAGCTGAATGCCTTTCGGGAGGAGAGGGTTGGTCTTTTCAATGTATTCCCGGATCTTCTGGCTCATTTCGATGGGGCCTTGGGAGCCGACTTCCTTCACGCTGAGGAATTCTGCAGGTTGCCCTTGAAAGATGGCCTCGACCCGTACGTCTTCCAAGCCGTCATGAATGGTCGCGATGTCCCGGAGCAGGAGTCGGCTACCGTCTTCATGGTGAAGGATGGGGATTTCTTCAAAATCGAGCCGTTCGTAAGCCTGACCTTTGGTACGGAGGAGGATTTTGCCGGCGTCATTTTCGAGGTTGCCTCCAGAGAGGTCCAGGGAATGGGTTCGGACGGCGGCCAGCACATTCTCGAAGCGCAGATTGTGTTCCCTGAGTTTATTTTCGGAAATGTTGATGGAGACTTCGTAGGGAGTGGTTTGGATATCGACCTGGGATATGCCTGGCAGGAGGACCAATTCGTCGCGGACTTTGAGGGCGACTTTTTTGAGAGTCAACCGGTCTGCATCTCCATGAATGGCCAGGGAAAGTATTTCCCGCTGAACGGAGAGTTCTTCGATTGTGGGGCGTTCCGCCATTTCAGGAAAGGTCTGGATGGCGTCGACGCGGTTTCGAATTTTGTCCTGAAGTTTGGTGAGGTCGAAACCGCGTTCGACTTCCACGGTTACGACGCCGATGTTTTCTGTCGCAACAGAGGAGAGTTCTTTGATTCCTTCAAGGTCTTCAATCCTCTCTTCGATTCGTTTGCAGATCGTCTCTTCGACTTCTTCCGGAGCTGCTCCAGGGTAAGGGACCGAAATGGAGATGTAATCCAGGGAAAATGCTGGGAATAGCTCCATCTTCATGGTCCACAGGGAGAACAGGCCTCCCACCACCAGGATGATCATGAGGAGGTTGGCAGCGACTCCGTTTTTGGCAAACCAGCGGATCATGTTCTTCGGTAGCGGAGTGACGTTGGAGAGCGTCTCCTATTGTCCTGCGGGTTGTGAGAGTTTGGAGGTGGCTTGGGCAGTAGGCGGGGTGTTGTCTGCACGTTTCACCTTCATGTGGTCGTTCATGATTTGTAGCCGGGTCAGGCAGAGAGTTTCGCCGGCTTGAAGACCCTGGTCTACGATCAGATGATTTTGCTCACGGTGGAGAATGTGAATGTCCCGCCGAAGGAGTGTGTCCTGTGGGGTTACCAGATATACGGAGTGATCACTGAGTAGAGCTCGTCTGGGAATGCGAAAGATGTTGTCGAGGGTTTTGCCTGTGATGGTGGCGGTCATGAATTGGCCGGGGAGGAGTTCGGGGCGATTTGGGTGGGAGGGTGAGGCGTCAATGCTAGCAATGATACGATGGAGCCGGGTTCGTGGATCAATCGTGCCGGAGTTGCGATCCACGGTAGCGTTCCAAGTCCAGGCTCCGGTTCCGGCTTCCGTGGGAAGGGTGACTTTGGAGTCCTCTTCCTGATTGAGAAAGCTGACTTCCAAGGCTGACAGGGGGAGATGAATTTCAAGGTTATCCGATCCGTAGATTCGGGCGACGGGGGTTGCGTTGCCAATCACTTGACCGACTTCCACGAGTTTTTCTTTGACCACACCGGAATAGGGGGCATGGAGGTTGGTCCTTTCGAGGTTGTGCTCTGCAAGTTGCAGGGAGGCTTGGGCTGCATCCAAGCCAGCTTCAGCTTGTTTCAACTGGGGTTTGCGAAGGACCAGGTCGGACGGTTTCTCGGAGGTCAGGCTTTTGGCGGCTTCCCATTCTTTGAGGGCTTGTTCTGCCTTGGCTTCTTCTTCCTGCAGTCGGAGCTGTGCTTGTGCGACTTGTGCCTTGGCTTGAGCCTGTGCAGTTTGGTAGGGCGTCGGATCGAGAGTTAAGAGCAAGTCTCCTGTTGTGAATTTGCCTCCGACCTTGAATGCTGGTGATGTGGAGAGGATTTTCCCGGCAACTTCCATGCTCAGGATTCCCGCCTGAGCTGCGACAACTGTTCCTTGGCTTTCCAGCTGGATCGTGTGAGATCGGGGGTGAATGGCGAGGGTTTCGACTTGCTCGATTCTTGGAACAGGGAGCTGGGGTTTAGGTTTTTTCTTAAGTTTGCCGAGGCCATAATAGGTGGCACCAGCAGCTGCCAGAATAAGCAAGGGAAGAAGAAGGCGTTTCATTGTGGGTAGGAGTATGGGCTGGGCAGGCTTGTGGTTTTTCAGGGTTGGGACAAGCCTGAAGCGTCGAGAGCACTCCTTCTATAAGCATCCCTTGACCGATGCTTTGTAAACGACTCACATGGAGTCCCAGGCTGAAATGTGAGCCGGGTTCCTAGAGGAATCAGGAATACTTCTCTTTGTAGGCTTCAACCGCCTCTTCGATGGTTTCCTGAAGTCTCTCAATGCTGATCGGTTTTACGAGATATTTCCAGACTTGCCCGGCTTTGACCGCTTCTTCGACATACTTGGAGCTTTCCATGCCTGTTAGCAGGATGCTGATGCATGGGTAGTTTTCCTTTTCCAATGCCTTGATGATATCAAACCCGGAGACCTCTGGCATATTGATATCAGCAAGGACGACTGCGTAGTCATCCTTGAGAATGGTTTCAATCGCAGTCATCGGATTCTTGTGGCAAGTCACTTCAAACCCGGAGTCTGTAACAACTTGGCCAATCATATTTAAGGCACGGGGTTCATCATCAATGCAAAATATTTTGAGATCATTCATGTTTCGAAGTGGGGAGGGATTCTTGAATAGTATGAAGTAAAGTTTCCGTATGAATCGGCTTGGGGAGAATATGATTGCAACCGGCTTCAATGCAACGTCTTTGATCTTTTTCCATCACCATGGCTGTGAGGGCAATGATTGGCAACTGTTTCGCATCGAAACTTTCTCGGATTTTAGTGGTTGCTTCTATCCCATCCATCTCCGGCATCATTATGTCCATGAGCACAACGTCAAAGGAATCTGGAAATTTTTCGATCAATTCTATGGCATCCCTTGCATTGCTGGCAGTCGTGACATCGATCCCTTCATCTTCGAGCAGGGCTCTGGTAAAGAGGAGATTCCGCTCATAATCATCGACCAGAAGGACTTTGCGGTTTTCCAGAGAGGGCAATTCTTTGGAAAGAAAGGGGGCCATGGAGTCGGCTTTGGCCTTGGGGTCATTGACAAAGGGGCTTTTGGTGGCCTTGAGCACGGATCCTCTGGGAATGGGCAGATAGAGTGAAAACTGGCTGCCTTTGCCCTTGGTGCTGCTTAAGATGACTTTACCGCCCAGTAAGCGGGTCAACTCTTTGGAAATGGTCAATCCAAGGCCGGTTCCTCCGTAAATACGTGTGGTGGAGCCGTCCGCTTGTTCGAAGGCTTCCCAGATTTTGGTTTGTTTTTCGTCACTGATACCCACTCCTGTATCTTCAACCGTGAAGACTACAGCGGGGACTTCCTCAATGACCTTTTGTCCTTCGGGGGGCGGGATGGTGGATTTCCAGATTCTGAGCCGAACTACTCCTTCGAAGGTGAATTTGATGGCATTGGAAATGAGGTTTTTGAGGATTTGCTGGAGGCGTTTGGGGTCGGTGAGCAAGGTTTCTGGAACTTGTTCACCGATTTCAGACTCAAAGGTGATTTCTTTGGCGGCGGCAGCAGGTTGAAAGGTTTTCGTGAGGTAGTTGAGGGTTTGGGAGATGTTGAATTCTTCTAATTCAACCGATAGTTTTCCAGCTTCGATTTTGCCGATATCCAGAAGGTCGTTGATGATATCGAGGAGATCGACAGCGGATTGGGAAATGAGGTCGAGAGATTCCAGTTGCTCATCGTCGAGATTACTGGTCTTATTCTTCTTCAGCAGTTCCGTGATGCCTGTGATGCAGTTTAAGGGTGTGCGGACTTCGTGGCTGACTCTGGCGATAAACTGAGATTTGTAGGTGGAAGTTTGGTGTAATTCATCCGCATATTTCTTGAGCTGCTCTGATTGCTTGATGATTTCGGACGCCTGGGTGGTCGTATTGTGCAGCAGCTCTTCTGTACGGGAGAGCGTACGGCAGAAAACCAATCTGTTGGTGATGGGGTACTGAATTTCATTCAGGTATTTTAACTGCTTGTCGGAAAGCCCCTCCGTCAGAGTCAACTCCATCAATCCTTCAACAATTTCCCCCGATGAAATAAAGGGAATGTAGACGTACATTCGGTCTTCATCGTCAAAGTTTTCAGGGGCATCATACGAATCAGCCAAACTTAAATTGGAAAGGGTCACCTTGTTGATCCGTATGGATTCGTGTTGGGCAATTTTCTTGTTGATCGAGGATAGGTACTTCATCCTCTCCTGCTCACTGATGTTGTAAGTGGAGGCGATATTGTAGGTAAAGCCGTCAGTCGTGTGGAAGAAGATGCCTTTGGAGTTCAGCAGTTTCTCCGCAATTTCCGGCAAGATCAGGTCTGCATAATCATTGATGACAAAGGAGTGGGACTCGACATTCCGGATATCCTGCAGGGCGGCATAGAGCCATTCAAAGTCTTCAATGTACTGTGTCGTTTCTTGTGAGGACTCCTGCTTGGCTTTGAGCTGAACCAGTGAATCATATAAAAACTGCAACGACTTTGCCGGGTCTTCGGGAGTTGGTAGGATTTTCTCCTCTTCCTGGCCCAGCATTTCCAGAACCAAGTCTGAGCAGGCATTGATTTTCTGGGAAGAATCTGGGGATTCCGGGTTCACGTTACGAGGAATTGTGACAGGGATACATTGACAGGTTAATTCCTAATATCGGAAATCCTGTTTGGTTGATGTCACAGTTCAGTGACTTCAGACTACTTTTCAATTCAAATTGATCCGCAGTCCGACCAATTTGTACATTTCACCCACTGAAGCCAAGTTAATATATCAAGCGATCAATTTTCCGAATCTTCTTTGGGCCGGACAATGACTTTCAATGGGGGGTGTTTGAGAATGTGATCGTTCAAAAGGTGATACAGGTCCCTCGCATCGACTTCATCGATTTGCTGGTCATAGACATCCTGGGAGTGGGTCGGAAGTTGAAAGAGGTGGTTGATGCCGGCTTCGAGGGTACGACTGGACGCCGTCTGGGATTGAGAGCGTTTGGACACTTTCAGACGTGCTTTGGAGCGGAGGAGTTCTTCGTCACCTATTTGCCCCTGCTGGAGACGGTCTAATTCCTTTCCAAACTGTTCCAAGACATCACCAATTTGATGTGGAGAAGTACCGGCATACAAATAAAACATTCCATAATCCGGACCTAGACAGCGGTTCGCTCCCACATAGTAGGCCATGGAGCGGAGTTCCCGTACCTGGTGAAAGAGGTTGCTGGACATGCCGGAGAGCAGATCCATCAAGACTGTACTGACATACCTTGAGGAATGAGCAAATCCCAGATCTGAATAGGCCTGAAAAATAACGGCTTGTTCACGGTCCAGGTATTCATTGATCGTCCCGGTGGCAGTAGCGGATTTGAGAAAAGGTACGTCCGCTTGCTGAAAGGGTTCCCGTGAGCCAATTGCCGAGGCGATGGCCTCCAGAGCTGGCACTACTTTTTGAGCAGTAACATCTCCCGAAACTGAAAAGACCAGGTTCTCCGGCCGCAAAAGCTTATCCCAGTGTTCTCTAAGGTCATTTGTGGTCAGGTTGGCCAGATGCTCAATGTTGCCATGTGTGCCGGTGTGAAAGGGATGTTGACCGAAAAAGTGTTTGCGGAGTCTGCGGCCGCCGTAGGTGCCAATGTCATCTTCAGATTCCTGGATGTCGGCAATCTGTGCCTGACGTTCGGTTTGGAAAGATTCTTCTGCAAAAGCGGGGTGCAGGAGTGCTTCGGTGAGTATGTCCAGAGCAAGGTCTGTATCCGATGCCAGCATGTCCACACTCAGGGACAGCGTATTGTTGCCTCCTGAGCCATTGAAGGAGCCGCCCACACTTTCGACAGTTTCCGCCAAGGTCGCCGAATTTCGCTTTTCCGTATCCTTCGCTAACAGGGTCGATAGCAATTCCGAAATGCCCCGCTGATTGTCCTTTTCGTATACAGGACCGGAACGAAGGAGTGCTTTGGCATGAATTTTGGGCAGCTTGTGGTCTTCCTGGAAAAGGAGAGTCACGCCATTGGGGAGTTTCATTACATCAAAATCAGTTGAGGTTTCCGTGGTCTTGGAACTGGTTTTGACTTGTGGTGCTGCAGTGCCAGTTGGTGGTTTGGGGCCGAGACTTACGTGGGAGTGATTTTCTGTGAGAAGATATTTCTCAATCAAGTCCGCCGTGGTTTCCGGGGTGACATTTTCCAGGCGGCGGAAGAAGGTCTTGGCATGGTCCGCTTCGCCGACCACGACCTCGGATATGCCGAGTCTGGAGGCCTGACCGCTCAGGGTATTCCGGGAATTGACTTCACTGACGATGGCCTGGCGGATCGCTTTCTGGATTTGTGCCTTGGAGATACCGGTTTGAGAGGTCTTGCGGAGAGAGTCGAGGATCTTGTCTTCAATGATCTCCTGATTCTCCGGCTTGCAGTAGTAACTGATCCAAAATAATCCGCAGGTCCCTGGATTCCAGCAATGCACATCAATGTAGTGCACCAGATTCTGTACTTCTCTGAGTTGATGCCAGAGGATGGAACTTTCGCCACCTCCCAGAATTGAGGCCAAAATGTTGAGTTCCGGAGCTTCGGGTGCCCACAGTGAAGGGATGGGGAAGGACAGGGCACCCCGAAGTATGTTGTAGTCGCCTGTAATGGCTCGATGGCGATGGCTGAGTTGCTTGGGCTCATCCGGAATGAAAACCGGGTCCAGCGACGCCATGGGAACTTTCCCGAAATGGAGATCCACCAGCTGCCGGGCTGTTGCAAATTCAAGGTCTCCCACCAGTACCACGACGGTATTATTCGGGATATAACGGGTTTGGTAATACTTCCGTAAAGGATCTTCCTCCAGCGGTTCAAAAAGTTGGCGATGCCCGATCACCGGGTGGCGATAGGGGTGTACTTGAAAGGCTGTGTCAAAGGTAGCCCGCGAAAGTTGGTTGTCCGGGTCATCCAGTCCCATGTCGATTTCACGGAGGATGACATCCCGCTCTTTGGCAATTTCTTCAGATGGAAGAGTGGAGTGGAAGACCATGTCCGAGAGTATGTCCAGGAAGATACTGGTCGACTCAGAAGGGCCATCAATGTGGTAGACAGTACGGTCAAAGGTGGTGTAGGCATTGATGTGGCCACCATGGGCCTGCACTTCTTCGCTGATCTCCGGACCTTTGCGTTTCTCGGTGCCTTTGAAGAGCAGGTGTTCCAAATAGTGAGAAAGACCGCTTCCAATGTGGGCCCCTTCATGAATGCTGCCGGTTTTTACCCAGACCTGGGCAGAGATGAGTTTCGCGAAGTGGTCGGGAACAAAGAGGAGGGTCAGGCCATTTTCAAGCTGGTGGCGATGGATTTCACGGGAAAAAAGTTTATCCAGTATGGCTCGGTTTTCAGGAGATTTCGGCATGAGGGAAAATCAGGAGTCGGTAGTGCGTCTGGATTTTGGCAAAAAAGGTTCGGTGAAGGCTTCTTCAAAGGTGTAACCATCCGCAAAGTCATCCTGGCTGTCTTCATCGGTTTTCCCAAGGATTCCATGTTCTACCAGTTGAAACACCATGTCTCCAAAGTCCTCACATTTTTCCACATTCCAAGTGTCCAGTAAGGTTTTGGCCATGGGACCGTATTGGTCTAATGCAAAGACGCGGATGCCATCCAGAAGTTGTTGGCCCGATACATGATTTCTGCGGGAAGGTTTGGTTCCCGACTTTTTGAGGTTGTTGATTGTATGGTCCAGGGCCTGCCGGACAAAGTGGTAAGCCGCTTCAGAAAACCGCGGGTCTTCCTCACGAATGGTCTTAATGACTTCTGGAAAATCTTTTTTTGACGGCATGGTGGGTCGAATCAGGAGAGAAGCTTGCGAAGGAGATCGTCAACAATTTTGGGGTTCGCCTTGCCTCGGGTTGCTTTCATCACCTTGCCCTTCAGTGCATTGATGGCGTTTTCCTTACCTGCTTTGAATTCTTCCACCGGTTTGGGGTTTTCGTCAATCGCTTGCTGGCAGTGGGCTTCCAATTCGCCGGTGTCGGTGGATTGCTTGAGCCCCTTTTCTTCCACAATCTGGCCTGGTTTCTGGCCGGTGGAGAACATATCCGGGAAGATCTCCTTTGCGATCTGATTGGAGATTTCCCCCTTATCAATGAGCTCGACCAATTCCGCAATGTGGGCAGGGGTGACTTTGCACTGATCCAGCGGAAGGGAACCGTGTTCCTGAGCGTTGGCGAGTTCACGCAGCAGGTCGTTGGCAATGAAGTTGGCGATTTGCTTGGGCTTGTTGTGGGTCGCCAGAGCGGCCTCAAAGAAATCAGCCAGAGGTTTGTCGGGGCAAAGGACGGAGGTCAGCGTGTAGGGCAGATCATACTGCTCCATGTACCGGCGTTGTTTGTCGAAGGGGAGTTCCGGCAGATCCTTTGAGAGATCATCCAGCCAATCCCGGGAAATCTGGACAGGCATGAGGTCGGGGTCCGGAAAATAGCGATAATCGTGAGCCATTTCCTTGGACCGCATGGAAGTCGTATAGCCTTCATCGGCATTCCAGCGGCGGGTTTCCTGTACGATGGGCTGATTGTTTTCCTTCGCCAAAGTCTGACGCTGGATCTCATAAGTAATCCCGTTGCGAATACCGGAAATGGTGTTCAGGTTTTTGATCTCCACCTTGGTGCCAAGCTCCTTTGAACCAACGGGACGGATGCTGACATTGGCGTCACAACGCATTTGCCCTTTTTCCATGTCACATTCGGAGATTCCGGCGGCGACCAGACAATTCCGCAACGCGGTTAGGTATGCAAAGGCTTCGTCAGCAGAGTAGAGGTCTGGTTCGGAAACGATTTCGATCAAAGGGGTTCCGGCCCGATTGTAATCTACCAGGCTTTCGGACTCCATGTGGGTCAATTTCCCAACATCTTCCTCCAGATGAATCCGGGTGAGCTGCACAGTGCGATGCTCTCCCATCACATTTCGCGAAGGTCCTTCCATCTCGATCTCCACTTCTCCGCCATCACAAATCGGCTGGTCATACTGTGAGATCTGGTAGTTTTTCGGCATGTCCGGATAAAAGTAATTCTTGCGGTCCCACTTACAGGATTCCGGAATCTTGCACCCCAGCAACAAGCCTGCCTGAAGCGTCATCTCAATGGCCTTTTTGTTCATCACTGGCAAGGAGCCAGGCATCCCAAGCACCACAGGATTGGTCAGCGTATTCGGCTCCGCACCATATCGGTAGGGTGCTCTTGTAAACATCTTGGTGTTCGTCTTGAGCTGAACGTGAACTTCGAGACCGATGACAGGTTCGTATTGCATATCAACTTTTTCTATAAGTCCAATAGGTCCTATATGACCTATAAACCTGGACGCAGTTTCCAGTAGTCGTGGGCTTGTTCGTAACTGTGGGCGATGGAGAAGAGATCGTCTTCCTTGAGAGGTTGGCCGATGATTTGGAGACCGATGGGGAGGTTGCTCTGGGTA
>Ga0181580_10001983_pt1 | contig 16490 bp, 11 predicted proteins | sample 071ome_23_FD_132413 | JGI IMG/M metagenome (GOLD analysis project Ga0181580, IMG submission 132413) | Coastal salt marsh microbial communities from the Groves Creek Marsh, Skidaway Island, Georgia - 071403BT metaG (megahit assembly) | ecosystem: Environmental > Aquatic > Marine > Intertidal... | reverse complement strand
TGCTAAAGAGATTATCACTCTAGATGATGAGCATCAGAAAATTGAAGCAATTGCTATAAAAGAAGGACTTATTCTTGAACTTGGTTCCCTAAAAAAGTTACAAGCTCTTTATCCGCAAGCAAGCATCAATGCTGCTGCTAAAGATTCAGTATTGGTTCCTGGATTCATTGAGCATCATATTCATCCTTTCTTAGCTGCAGTTACTATGAATTCAGACATTATTGCCATTGATGATTGGAGCCTGCCTAATTACTTTTCAGCCGGCGTTCGTGATCGTGAAGGCTATTTTCAAAGACTGAGAGAAGCAGTAACAGCCGACCAAACAGAGCAACCTTTTATAAGCTGGGGTTACCATCACTATTTTCATGGTTCACTTACTCGCCAAAATTTGGATGAGATTTCCTCTTCCAGGCCCATGATTATTATTCACAGATCATTCCATGAATTTATTCTAAATACTGCTGCCATGGAGGCATTGGATATCAGAGAGGAAAATTTTGATATTCCAGAAATTGATAAAGAGTTTGCTAATTTTGCAGAGGGACATTTTTCTGAGCGTGGTGCCATTCTCGTTTTAGGAAATTTAATGACATTGCTAGGAACTCCTGAAATGCTTATTAAAGGCATGCAGAGAGTTGCAGAGTATTTACATGCAAATGGCGTGACTGTGATTGGCAATCCAGGCGCTATGTATAATCAAGGCATTCAAAAATTAAAAAATATGGTATTTGGAAATCTGCATATTCCAATTGAATCTTTTTTTATTCCAAGTGGACTGTATCTGATTGAGAATCATGATCTAGAGGATGTCATAGAAGAAGCTCAGTCTCAAACTGAATGGGGGGAGGGTAATCTTTCTTATCTAAGTAAACAGATCAAGCTATTTTCAGACGGTGCTATGTATTCTCAAAATATGATGATGCGGGATGGCTACTTTGATGGCCACCAAGGTGCCTGGCTTATACACGAAGAAAAATATAAACAACTTTTCAAAGCATTCTGGGATGAGGATTATCAAATTCATATTCATCAGAATGGTGATGCTGGTTTAGACAGAGTGCTGGATGTATTAGAACATAATTTAATTGCCAATCCTCGCGAAGACCATAGAACAACAATTGTCCACTTTGGTTATTCTGCTGAAGATCAAGTTCAAAGAATAAAAGATTTAGGAGTTTTAGTAAGTGCTAATCCCTATTATGTAAAAACCTTATCTGATCTTTATAGCAGCAAAGGTGTTGGATATGAGCGTTCACAAAATATGGTGCGACTAGGAGATCTAGAGAGGGAGGGTATTCTATTTTCTTTACACTCTGATATGCCTATGGCTCCAGCCTCACCACTTTTGTTAATGGATGTAGCCTTAAATAGAATAAATCTTGCTAATCAAGTAGCTGGGCCAAATCAAAGAATCTCCAAATTATCTGCTCTCAAGGCTGTCACCATTAATGCAGCATATATAATGCAAATAGATGATAGATATGGCTCCATTTCTAAAGGGAAATTCGCAAACTTTACAGTGCTTGAAAGGAATCCATTAACTACTGATTCACCGGAAATTGGTGATATAAATGTTGAGGGTACTTTTTCTCATGGCAAGTACTTCAAGAAGAAATAGTATCGGAAATCATTTAAAAATAAGTTTTTATGCATACATGGCTTTATAAGAATCTGCAAAAATTCAAAGTCGCTGACTGCATATTGCTTTCATTGTTATTAATATTTTTTTATAAGATATTCAATGGATCATATATTTTTGGAGATGACTTTTCTGAAATTTATTTTCATAAAGATCTAAACATCGTAGAATTTTTTGGACAAGATCTTCATCATATAAGGAGATACTTATTTGGTTTGCCAAACTATTTCGGACTTTTTTGGAGTTTCGTTATCTTTGGCGATGAGTTGTTATTTGGCTATGCAATTATTAAAGCAATAGCCCATATTATTTGTATATTTTTAGTCTACAAATTTTTCTTGATTTACCTTAGTCCAAGAAGATCTTTTATTGCTGCACTACTGTTTATCTTCTTACCCACTCATGACGTAACTCAACATTGGTATATGACTCTTGCTTATATTATCTCCCCAGCCCTTCTTCTATATTCATATTACTTGGTCTCAAAAAGAAGGTTCTTTCTCTCATTTATTTGTTCTGTATTTGGAATTTTCTTTTTTTATGTATCCCCACCATTTTTTTTAACTTTAGCACTCCTACTACTTTATAAAAAGAAGTATGCCGAATCATTAATTTATATTTTGCCAGGACTGTCTTATATATTTTACTATTTCTTAGTCCAATCAATTGTTTTAGTTTCAGATCCTACTGGAGGCAGGATAAGTGGAGATATCCAATTTTTTGAAATACTAATAAATCTTCCTATTCAAGCCCTAACGATGCTAGAAGCCTCGATTGGATTTTCTGCATTAATTAAATTTTATAATGCCATAATTAGTGTTGATTTTTTAGATGTATGCACCTCTATATTAATTGGACTATTTTGTTATTTTTCTCTTGCGCATGAATCTTCAAAAAATGACTTTAGAAGTTTAGATTTAATTCTTTTGGGAGTTGGATTCCTACTTTTATCAATAATAATGTATTCGTTTACTGGATCTAATTGGCATAATTCTATCAATTTATCAAATAGATCTTTGATATATTCCTCATTCTTGATTGTTATTTTTTTTCTACATTTCTTTCAGTCTAGAGAAGGCATATCAGTATTAATGGCCATTATTTTTTTAGCTAATCTTGGGCTAGCAAATCATTGGCATGATTGGAGTAGGAAACAACAAGAAATTATTGCCAATGTAGAAGCCCATAAAATTTATCAAGTAGTTGATCAAAATGATTTATTAATAGTGAAGGGTGGTCTATATAGTAAATTTGGCAATTATGAGAATATAGAATTCTTGGTGTCTCCGTGGATTGCCGATGCTATTTTTAATAAAGTGAGTGCTAAAATATTACCTCTCACGTCGTATCTTTCAATTAAAAATAATATTTTGCTGGACTTAAAATGGGATGATAATTATCAATTAATAGGTAATCAAATCTATCTATACGATGTTTCTCTGAATAATATCAGAGCTCTCTCTAAAGAAGAATTGGCGATAGAGATTGAAAATACTGAGCCCCCAATGAGACATTGGTTTCAACAATATAAAGAATCTTGGGTAGCAAAAAAAATTTCCGAAATCATTCCCTCCCTTGGGTACTTGTTTAAATGATAATAATTTAATAGTAACTCATTTTATCTTCATTTTGATTAATAAATTTTCTATATATCTAAGGATATGTTAACTAAGTTCTTTTACTTCTTTGATAACTAGTATTTTATTTTTAAGGCAGGGCTAAGACTTTATTTTTTTCTAATTGAGTGCTTTATAATTACTAAGTATCAAATGTCCGAAGTAAATTTTTCACTAGTCATTCCTTGTTTTAACGAGGGAGGCAATTTGCCAAAGTTAATTAATTTATGTGTTGAGGAATTATGCAGTAAAGGTGTAGAGGTTATCCTAATTGATAATGGCTCTTATGATAGATCAGGGAAAATTCTAAAAGATGCTAGCCATGAGCATTCTTTGCTTAGAACATTCAGATTGGAAAAGAATGCAGGATATGGGGGCGGCATAATTTATGGACTTTCAAAAGCCAAGGGTTGTTATATGGGATGGACTCATTCAGATTTACAAACAGACCCCAAGGACGCATTTAAAGCATTTAGTTTAGCTAACTCCTCAAAAGATTTTATAAAAGGGAGAAGAAAGGGAAGGCCGCTCTCTGAGAATATATTTAGTATATGTATGGCGTTGTTTGAAAGTCTCCTTTTCAAACAGGCTTTTTGGGATATTAATGCGCAACCAACTATATTTTCAAAAGATTTTTTTCTTTCATGGGAGGATCCCCCTAAAGACTTTTCATTGGATTTATTTGCTTACGCTCTAGCCAAGAAAAAAAAGCTTAAGATTCATAGATTTGATGTACTTTTCCCAAAAAGATACTCAGGAAAATCTTCTTGGAATAGAGGGTTTAGATCTAGATTGCTTTTGATAAAGCGAACAATAATATTTTCTTTTACTCTTATGAAAAAATTTAACTAAATCTCTGATTAAAAAAACGTTCCCAGAAATAATAAAGTTCAAGTTCAGCAGGGTCTCCGAATGAAATCCACTGATTTACCTCAAAACTCATTACTTTAAATCCAGATTTAATTAGATAATTTATACTTGTCCCAACGTAATGCTCGTTATTTACTCTAATATCTTCTTCTAAAAGGTTTGTTGCAGCTTGAAAGAATAGATTAGATTCTTTAAACCAAAATGTTCCAGTTAACATATGGTCAAATTGCGGATAATCTGATAAGCATTTCTTTTCCGATATATGAGTGATATGCCCAAAAGATTCATTACAGTATGCAAAACTAGAATAGTTTGCAACTGGCATAGATCTTAATTTAAAAGTAAATAACAAAACATCGGGATCATGTTGCTTTATTAATTTAGTCAATTCGTCCCTGTCAAAAATAATTTCATAATCACAACTGCTTATTAGCAATGAATCAGAACTATTAATTAAATCTTTAGCAAGCAAACATGTGGCAGCTTGTCCAGTTGTAGGCTGTTCTATATGAATAAATTCTTTATTTATGGCTGGATCAGATTTAGTAATGTCTTTTACTAAATTCTCAACAACGAAATCAGACTCTTTAAGAATATAAACACTATTTTTAGATTTTGGTAATGAAGAAATGCATTTCTCAATTAGTGATTTATTGCCAATTTGGATTAATGGTTTAGAAGTTTTATAGCCAAATTCTTTAAATCTATTGCCTTTTCCTGCCATTGGCATGATTGACCATTCTGCAATTATAGGATCTTGGTCTGGATATTGACTATTTCTATTGAAATAATCTTGCCAGTAGCAAAATTGTTCATAATCTTCGGGTGTGCCAAGGCATATGAATTGCTCTACTTTAAATAGTCTTACCTTATCACCAAGCCTCACTGCTTCGTTAAGCAGTAGACTTGTATATGATTCATTATTTGGAAGCTCTTGATTATTATTTGTGAGCAATTTCAATAACTCTCTGAAGTAGCCAAAAGATTTGAAATAGTATATTCCTGTTGATGCGGGCTCATCAATTTTATTATTTGTGAATGGTTTCTTTTCTTGTAATTTTTGAAGTTCATTATTGCTTTCCTTCATATATGCATAATTTGTCTTTCCAAGTGATGCGGCATGAAATCCACTAAAATAAGGAACAGAAGCGTCATATCCATAAACATCCCTTTTAAAAGATTCATAATTCCAGATGACTGTGAAATCACAGTAAGTAACAATGATTTCAGAATCATTGGATATCATCAGATCTGCTTCATTGATAGTATGATTAGGGCCCAGTTCATGAGGGTTAACAAAATAAATCAACACATTAGGCATGAGCGATCGCAACATACTTTCTTGATCAGAGGTTAATTTTATTTCTTTATTGAGTATGAAATGGAAAGTATCCTCTTCAGAAAACATATCTACTACATAAGATATTATTGGTCTACCAGTATTTTCTAGAAGAAATTTTGGCGCTTCATATCCAGCATTTTTAAATCGACGAGAATGGCCCGCCATGGGGACAATAATATTCAAATTTCTAGATTCTTCTGCCAGTAATCTACTGAATCTTTTACATTTTGTGCTGCCAGTCTGTCTGCAGGCTGCCTCTCTTTAAATGAAAGCTCTAGAACTAATTGAACTAGTCTTGGTGAAGTTTCTTTAATGGAATCAATAATCTTTTGTGGGAGAATGATTCCTTTAGAATTATGCTCTGGAGTAAATGGCCAATGACCGCTTTTATCAGAGTAGCTTTGTTTGAGGTGAATCATATTAAATTCAGCACCACATTTCTCAATCCATGAATATGGGTCTGTATCTTGAGGGTTTTTGCTTTCAAGATCTCCATGGTCAACATCTAAACACATTGAAAACGGGATAGCTGATGCTTTATTTAGCTTTGCATTAAGTTCCAATGCACTATCAATAGTTTCTCCAAATTCCCTAGAAATTGACATTGGTTCCCAAAAAATTTCTTTTAATCCAAGTTTTGCAGCATGCTCAGCAATGTTAAGCCATCCAACAATGGCCTCATTTTCTAAAAATTTTCTTCTATCTGGATCATCAAGGTCAAATTGAGTCAGAATTGCAAAATGACTACCAACAGAAGATGCACCAAGGAAGGCAGACATGTCCGCAAACTTTTTAAACCAGTTTAGATAATAATTCCTAAAATCAGGATCTGGATGAGCAAGGTTATTGAGTCGAGTGAAAGCCCCTGTGAATGCGCTTTGTATTTTTATAGAATATTTATCAGCAAACTCTTTAGTTTCAATAAGTTTTTTTTTAATTAAATGATCAGGTAATGATGGGTTTATAAGATCTGCAGTAAATTGAACATTTCTGATGTTTATATATTCAGAAACTAGTTTCGTCCATTGCGATGGATCAGTATAACGATTTACCAAAAATCCCGTATTAATGCTCAGTTGAAACTTATGTTTTTGCATGGGTTGCTATTTTAATGGTTTTTTTAAAAATATTTATTGATTCTTTTAGATCCTGATTTTTTATAAACATTCCTGAGGAGCCAGAAATTAGAGTATCAGCACCTCTTTCAATCATGTCTGGAATATTTTGAATGCTAACATTTCCATCAACATGAATGCCGACATTAAGCCTTCTTTTTGAGATGTAATCTTTAAGATCTCGAATTTTTTCCAAGGCATTCGGAATGATGGTTTGTCCTTTAAACCCTGGATTAACTGTTAATAATAGAACGTAGTCTAGATCTTCAATAATATAATCTAGTGTATTTATATCTGTTTTGGGCGATAAAGCAACGCCTACTTTTGCACCCATTTTTCTTAAAGAAATAAGATCTTTATGCAAATTTCTACAACATTCTTGATGAATGGCAAAACTATCTCCTGACTTTATTTCAAAACTATCAAAAATTCTGCTCGGCTCTTCTACCATTAAATGGTAATCAAAGGGCCTTTTAAAAATATCTCTAAAACAATTTATTATGCTTGTTCCCATTGTAAAATCGGGAGCATATCTTCCATCAATCACATCGATATGCAACATATCAATAGAGGCATCATAAAGTGTTTGAACTTGCTCCTCGGCTTTTAACCAATCAATACACATCAAGGAAGCTGATATTTGAATTTTATTTTCTTCGCAATCAATCATGTGGATTAATAATGATCTTCTGTCCTAATCCAGATCGAGCTACATGAAATGCTTTTTCTAAATTAATAAGATTGAACTTATGTGTTATTAAATAATTCAGATCTATTTTCTTTTTTTCTAATAACTCTATTGCTTCTCTGTGCTGAGAGGGATTGGAACCATGTGTTCCCAATAGAACTGCTTCAGAATAATGGAGAAAATTAGAATCTATATTTAATTTAGAAGAATCTTTGATTAAGCCACCAAAAAAATTTATTACACCAGCTACATTGATTAAATTTAATGACTGTTTTTGGGCTTCAATAGATGGACAGGCTGTAAAGATAAGATCAAATTTTCTGTCTTTACTTAGAAGCTTTGCAGGTATGAATTTAGTCTTAGATTTAATAAAGTCTAATCTTTGCTCATTTTGTTCAGAGATTATAATATCGGATACTCCACTAAAATATAGATATTCTGCTAACATTATTCCCATTGGGCCTCCGCCAAATATTAAAGCCGATGCCGGACTGCCAATTGTAAAACAGCTCAGAGACTTGTGGACACCATTAATAGCGCATGCCAGGGGCTCTGCTAAGCAGGCTAAATCAGAGGATATTTTGCTATATTTTTGAATGGGACCATCATTAAGCACATACTCATTTGCAATCATATACTGTGCAAATCCACCATCAAACTGATAGCCTAAGGCAAGATTTTTATTACATAAATTTACATTTCCAGATTTGCACTTTTCACATTTATGACATGGAAGATCTGCTCCTATCGAAACCTTATCTCCTACATTAAATTTAGATATGCTTTTTCCAATTTTTACTATTTCTCCAGAGATTTCATGCCCAATAGTTCTGTCTTCCTTGATTCTGGAATTCCCTGATAAACTTATCTTAAGATCAGAGCCACAAATAGCACAACTCAATACTTTGATAAGCAATTCATCATCTTTTATGGATGGTATTTTACTTTCCGTAAAATAAAATTTATTGCTTGTACTTAATTTAGAGACAATCATTTTCGGTATGCCAAAATGAAATCGTCATATTTTAAAAAATTTAGATTTTTTATTGTTTTAATTGAATTTGGAAGCTCTCTTGATATCAATATATGATCATTAAAAAAATCATCATTAGGATCATTGTAACTATCAGCTAATTCCTTATTATCAACAAAAGAATTATTATATTTTAACCATTTCACTAAGAATTTATTTCTCCTAGAATCTTTAAACTCAATTTTATCAGACATTGATTTGTAAGACTCCCAGCCAATAAATAATGCATCCTTTTGGTTTGCATACAAAGTTTCCAAGAAATCAAATTCTTTACTAATTCGAGAAGATCCAAAGAGGATGTAACTATTTACACTAAAGAGATCTGGAAAAAGATATTGAGCAATAATTCGGTCATCTAACTGTAAAAAAAGTAATTTTTTATCCAAAAATTGCTCTTCTGAAGCCAGAAAAGGCAAAAGCTTTTTAAGATCTTTTGCTCTATTATCTACTTTCTGGAAATCTTTATGATCTATTGAAGTTATTGTTATTAATGAAATTAAAAGCAGAGTAATAATCACAATATATTTGCTAGCATCTATAAAAATATAATTGATACCCTGTCGCAATCTGTTTAAAAATTTATCCTTTCCTTCATTAATATCTGGTAGATATGAAAATTTTCTTGTTGCTATAGAGATAAATGGTACAAAATATAAGAAATGAAGAAAGTATATAGTCACCCTATTGAATACAAGAGAATCATCTATGGGCAACATCTTGTAAAAATGCATAAGCCTTAATAGGAACTCAATAATTGCCAATAGAAGAATTGGCCAAAATTTTATAAAGACTTCAAATGGATCTACCTTAAATAGGGCTTGGATAAACATTAGAAGAACAAATGGAAAAATAAAATACAATATCATTGCTTTCCCAAAGCCTAATAAATTATTTGTTTCAGCAATATAATCTTGGTTAGAAAAAGATCCAAAGAACTCTATATTCCAATAAATAAATGGAAAAACTATTATTAATGGAGCTAAATTCAATAATAAAGATTTTGTTATATTTACTGGATTGCCATTTATAACTCTTCTTAAAAGAGAAATCATATTTGAAATTAGTGAGAAGGAATATCCAAAGATAAATAATGCCGGATGGATTAAAATAGATAGCGCCCAAACAAAGGGCATCATATTCTTATAAGCAAGATTAAAAATTAAACTCTTAAGCGATAGGAATAAAAGTAGTAAAAATGACATTAACATTAATGAAGAAGAGAAAGACCCTAGTAAATCAATGTACCCATTTTCTGCACCCAAATTAATAATATTTAAAGAGAGTAATTCTATTAATATATTTAATAAGGGTAATGAGCTCATACTTATCATTCCAAGAAACGCAATTAGAACAGACCATGACTTTTGTAAACCATAGAGATTAAGTATTTTTAATACACAGTAAAAGGAAATTGCGGTTAACAGAATAGGCGCCAGTGAAAATGTTATAAATGGATTGGAAATTTTTGACATTAAATATAATGTCCAAACAATAGCGTTATATTGAAGGGGATTCTCAGTAAGGTTTGTGACAGTATCCCCAAAAAAATTGCTCCAAAAAGTAAGCTCATTTAATGCACTAAAGCTATAAATGTACCCAGTTAGTGACCCAAGTTCATATTTTAGAAATGGATATTGAATTAATAGCAGTAATCCAAGAAATAATGAAGAATAAAACCCATCTTTGTATTGACTATGAAATTTAGAAAAGAATTTCATCTTAATTAAAGCTTAAGCATAGCCTTTACTGAGCGAAATTTTTTTTTGCGGGACTTATGCTTATACATTCTATTTAAGATTCCTGGAACCTCTTCAAGGTTTACATAATGTGTAACAAAATCTGATGGAGAGAAACCTTTCTCTATAAAGCCTATTGCCTCCTTCCAATCACTTAGCGTATGAGGATCATATGTAGAATTCCATGAACCTGAAATAATCAGCTCCTTTCTAATTATCTGTGAAATATCATTTGATGATAGCTTTAGATCATCATAGATATTACTCATCCATATCACTTTGGCATTAGGTTTTGAAATATTGATACTTCTTTTAAACGAATTTGGATCACCAGAACAGTCTATTACCCAGTCATAGGATTTTGAAAATTCTTTACTATCTATTTTCTTACTGTTGAAAGCATTAATCCCATGAGATTTTGCAATTGAGACCTTAAATTCATTGCGCTCAAAAATTTCATGATTTGGAATTCCTGATATTAATAGTATCTTCGAAAGAATCATTGCTAAAAAGCCGCCCCCAATTATTGCGCCTTCAGATTTAATCAGACCATTATTCATGTCTAAGAGTTCTTGCAATTTATTCTTTACATGTACCATGACTGAAGTAGGTTCAATTAGCGCAGCATCAGAATCTTTGATTGCTTTTGAAATTTTGATTAGATTCCAATCTTTTACAGTAAGATATTCCTGGTATGCTCCATCTTCTCTTGAGCCGTAATAGCTATAATCAGAGCAAGTTTGGAAATTCCCTTTTTTACAACTCCCACATTTGAAACATGGTTTCAATGGAAAAATTACTACTTTATCTCCGGGAGCAAATTCACCTTTGGCATCATATACATAGCCCATAGCTTCATGACCCATAACTAAAGGATATGAATAAGCCCCATTTCTAAAAGCTCTATTTATATCAGAAGAACAAATACCAACATGACTTAATTTAATTATTGACTCGCCTTTGTGTAATTGTGGAAGCGCTTGATTGAGAATCTTGAATTCACCATTCGCAACTAACTGCAATTTCTTCATAAAAAAATAGAAAAGGTAATTACATAACGATACATAATATTTTTTCCAAATACCATAAAACTAATATAGTTTGTCTATTTCAATGAAATAATACCAATGATCCCAGTTGTTTCACCAGTGAACATCAGTATTGATTTTTTCTGAAGGAAAAGGATATCTCTTATTCTCTCTCCCTGAAATATTTTTTGGTATTTTTTTTCTTTTGAGTCAAATAAAAAAATAGATTTCTCAAGAGCTGCATTTTTATGGGTACCCATTGAGGCAAAAACCATGTCAAATCTTTTTTCCTTCGAAAATCTTTCGTCAATGATTTCAATAGCTGAAATACCTATTGATGGTGTGAAATATAAAACAGGCTCAACAAATCCATATTCTTTATGAGACTTATGAAGAGGGGCCTTAGCATAGGTAGCATGATCAGTGTCAACAATTAGAGCTCCTTCAGGATTATAATTGCTTGCTGCATAATGTTCTCCATAAGATGAAATTGGCCAACCAAAATTTTTTGGATGCGGACCAATATCTAAAACATTACTATTGATTTCATCTCCTCCATTCGGACCATGCTCTGTTGACCAAATTTGATTAGTATTTTTAGAATAGACTAATCCCATAACATTTCTATTCCCCATTGAGATAATTTCTGCATTTGCAGAATCTTTGTGAATGGCTAGAATTTTTCCCAAATGACTTTCAGAATCCTGAGCTAAATCCCTAAATCTAAAGGAACCACTGCTAAATAGGATTCTACTTTCATCGAAGTTAGTAATTCTTCCTCCTGAATCACTTGCATTATATTCACCATATTCATTAAAAATATTCACACATTGATTCGGCACAAAGAAAACAGAAAATTCTAAAAAATTCTCTTTAAATGGGGCTCTAAGAATGGATGTATTAAAGCAATCTTTATTTTGCTTAAATGAGACAGAAACATACAAATGCGAACTATCTGCATACATTCCCTTTATGCCATATTGACCAGGCCCATAAAATTCAAAATATTTAATGATAGAAAAAATATTTGAATCAATGTGATCAACTCCAATTTTAGAAGATTTAGAATCTAGTTCATTGCTACTTAGATTAAAGAATAGGCCATTTTCTTGAGCTATTATTATATTTTCTTTAAATTGGGCCAGATAAGCCCCACCAGTTGCTTTCTCATTTTTCTGCTTAAGTAAAAAATTTGTTTTGAATGTCTCTAGTTCTAGTCTAGCTGAAGAAAAATAGTAGCTATTTTCAAATTTTTTTAGCTCCGGAAAATCAGGTACATTAAAGAAATCTTGCATCGATCGATAAGCAATCTCATTTGAGATAAAATTTATTTCCTGATTTTTAAGCAAGTTATTAACATATGCTTTTGTATGAAATGGTAAGTTTTCTCTGAGAAATCCTTTAATTTGATCTTTGATAGCAAATATTGACATACAAAATACTAGGGCTAGAACGATTGCAATTGAGATGTTTTTAGTATTCATGTTTAATATTAAAACTTAAATTCTACATATTGATTTTTTGAATACAAAATTTGTTACCACTCATTTCGTTACTTTTATAGTATGTAGTATTTCATTAATTTTACTCTTCTTTTTAAGAGATTTTTTAATTTACAGAGACTTCTCTATAATTTGGCATGGCTCATTTTTAATTTCTGAGGGTTACAGTCCATTTAGGGATTTCATAATGCCCATAAGTCCTGTGAGTATTTATTTTTCTGGGTTTTTTATTTATCTTTTTGGGAAATCATGGCTAACTTTCCAGTTACTTCAAGTTTTTCTCAACATTGTTTTTTTAGCTTTGATCTACCTTCTTCTTACGAGATTTAAAACCAGTAACCCTGTAATTATGTCCTCCTTGTTGCTTGTAACTTTTTTTTATTTAATGCTGCTATCACACCCTTGGTACAACAATATCAGCGCTCTTATGCTTGTTGCCATTTTATTCATGAGCTTTATGAATAATAAGTTTTTTTTATTTGTAGGTGGACTTCTTTCAGCACTCCTTTTATTTACTAAATTAGACTTTGGATTAATATCCATTGCATGCTCGATAATCATCCTGATATTCAAAAATAATTTCCGACTAAATAAGAAATTAATAGCTCAATTTTCTCTATTCTTATTTGGCATTTTTCTTTCCATATTATTCATAGTTAGTTTGTATTCAGCAGATGTTTTAATTAAAACTTTTGCAATTTACTTAGAAATATTTGAGGACAGATCCAGTAGGCTTTTGCACCTGACCCAGCCAAAGTTTTTGTTTATGATTTTCTTATCATGCTGGTGTATTTTCTATTCATTAAAATATGATAAACAACTTTTTTTATATGGCCTCATACTTTTAGCTGCAACTGCTACTTCTTTGCTGGGAGGGATGGAGCACACTCATTGGTATTATTTTTTCATAATCTTTCCAATCATATCAATTTGTTATAAGGAACAGAAACTCCGTCCTCATCTGATATTTATAGGTCCGATGCTTATTTTTTTGATCTTTCCAGCACTCAGATATTCAACTCATGTTTTTGAAAACATTCTTAATGATTCTTATGAATCGGAATTCTTTAACTATAGAAATATTTCCACAAAAACAGATATTATAAATTTAGGACACTGCTCTGAGTATTTAAGGAATGTTTTTGGCCCAAGAGATTTTTGTGAAATTAAAAATATTATCTATGAAAATATTGTTCTTGAAGAAAATTACAAACATCCCTTGCTAAACATTAGTGAGCTTAATTTCATTGGCATCGAGCTGGGGCTGGCTCCTATAAAATACCATCCTCTGTGGTATAAGGTTAACCAGACAATTACCCCAGAATTACAAAACTCAATAGAGTTAGATATACTTCAAGCAAAATATAAATTAGTTTTAGTCCAGCAAGTTCCCAGCGCATATTCAAGCAATAAGAAAAGGAGTGAAATGATTTTTGCGCTCTCCTCAAATCCTCTTTATGAAAAACTAGATAAAATCTATGAATCGCCAATGTGCATGATAGGCAACAGAAGCATAGAGGAATGCGGCATTCATATTTTTAAAAAGAAAGTATCTCTTAAAAACTAGCTTAGAAGTACTATCAGGTCATTTACTATATTTACTATACCATTCTGAAAGATAGCCATAAGTTCTAAACCAATTTGTTGGAACTCTACTTGTGCCATGCCACTCTTTGTTCATCCTGATCATTGTAGTATCTACTCCAGCTTCTTTAAGAGCTATATACATTTCTTCAGTCTGAGGCATAGGTGTTCTAATATCTAAGACCCCTGTCATAAATAACGTAGGAGTCTTTATATAACCTGTTCTCATGATTGGAGATCTATCTAGCCAATTAGATGGATCCTCCCAAAAAGGTTTATCAAACCATTCAAATGTCCATGCTGCAATATCTGTTGTGCCAACCATTGAAATCCAATTAGTTACTGGACAAAGAGATGCTGCTGCAGCAAATCTATCATCGTGTCCTACAACCCATGCTGTCAGTACTCCGCCACCACTACAGCCCTGAACATACATTCTGTCTTCGTTAATAAAATCTAACTCAATTAAGTGATCTACGCCTGCTAGCAAATCTGATAAGTCTCCTTGCCCTGGATAATCATTATCGATCACATTAGCAAACTCAGAACCATAGCCTGTACTTCCTCTAGGATTTGTAAATAAGACCACATAACCATCGCTTGCAAATTGATGCCACAAATAATTAAAAGCTGGTCTATACATTGCATGAGGTCCTCCATGAATTGTAAGAATCATTGGATATTTTTTTGATGGATCAAACTCAGGTGGAGTTATGTACCACCCTTGGATATTCATTCCATCAGGCGCTTTATAATTAATCTCATGAGTTTCACCTAAAGTATATTGAGAAAGCACTAGTTCATTTAAGCTTGTAATTTTCCTTAAGGAATCTCCATCTATAACATAAATTTCATTTGGTCGCTTATCATCAGCGTAAACCCCATACATCAATTCATTATGAGTGGAGGTCAAAACAAATTGATTTTTAAATCCAGGAATAGCCTCAGAAAGCTTTGTATTTTTTGTATTTAGTCTCATTACTTGTGCTGCTCCTTTCGAATCAACACTAAACACTATCTCATCTTGAGAAACCCAAAACAGTTCTCTAGGAGTTGCAGGAAGATTTTTCGTAAGCTTTTTTTGTTTTCCATTACTTTGGAGAAATACATCAAAAGCAACCGAGGAGTAATCTTTTGAAGGGTGCCCCAAGTAAGCGATTGTTTTTCTATCAAGTGAAAGCTTGGCACCAGTATAAACACCTTCCTCTGGGCTAATTTTATTTATTGTGTTCGTAGATATATTTAGTGAGAGAATGGAAGTCTGTTTCCAGGGTGTCTCTAAGTCATTTAAGGTATTATTTCCAGTAAAAAGAAGATTATTATCATCTATCCATTGAAGATCACTTATGTAATCCATTCCCCATTTTGAAATTTTTACTGCAGATCCTCCATTGGAATCAACCAAAAATAGATGATTCTCACCGATTTTAGACTCACCTTGACCATCTCTTTTCCAATGCATTGTAGTAACAATGCTTGGCTCCTTTGTCCATTCATAGTTGGCTCCATCTTTTTTTCCAGGAATATCAATTAACCAATCATTTTCATATTCCACAAAGGAAGAAAATGCTATTTTTGACCCATCTATTGACCAAGCAAAATCTCTTATTGGATAATCAAAGTTAGTTATTTTTGATTCTGATTGATTATCTAAGTATTTCACAAAAATTTGTTCAACTTCATTTTCATCTTTTTTAATGAAAGCAATTTTTTTCCCATTAGGAGACCATTTTGGATTTCCTCCTTTAATGAAGAATATTTGCTCTTTTCCATCTTTATCCATCAACCATAATTCATTCACATATGAATCATTGCTTTTATCAATATACCTCTTCTGAAAAATAATCTTCATCCCATTTGGGCTAATTAAGGGATTATTTAGACTCTGGATATCCCAATAGCTTTCTGGAGCAAGATTCTTGCTATAGGTATTTATAGATAGAACTATAAAAAATAATTTAAAAATTTTTATAAGATTCATTTTTACCCTCATATTCTAATTTAAGTATAAGGCAATATATGTATCAACAGAAATTGATTTTCAAGACCTTGCTGAAGAATGCAAGTTTAAGGACTAAATCCTGTAGGTAATTCATGGAATCTCATTTAGTAGGAATTATGTTTCAATATCCAAAAGAAATATTTGTAGACAAATTCAAAAATTAGGAATACATTTCGCAAAAATAACCTTTTCTTAAGGAGAAAAAATGGCTACTAAAAGGTCAGCAGCTAAAAAACCAGCTGCTAAACCAGCAACAAAAACAGTTGCTGAAAAACCAGTCACCAAAAAGAGATAAGTTTCTTCAGGTAAAAATGGCGGTATTCTTACCGCCATTT
>Ga0181580_10001982_pt1 | contig 16493 bp, 14 predicted proteins | sample 071ome_23_FD_132413 | JGI IMG/M metagenome (GOLD analysis project Ga0181580, IMG submission 132413) | Coastal salt marsh microbial communities from the Groves Creek Marsh, Skidaway Island, Georgia - 071403BT metaG (megahit assembly) | ecosystem: Environmental > Aquatic > Marine > Intertidal... | reverse complement strand
CCCACGCGGGTGGTGTAGCTCTTGGTGATGCCCACCACTCGATCGATGTCGCGGGGGCCCAACCCGGTGCCGGCACAGGCACCGCCCGCGATTGGGTTGGAGGAGGTGACATACGGGTAGGTGCCATGGTCGAGGTCTAAGAACGTCGCTTGAGCACCTTCGAGGAGCACATGGGTGCCGGCGGCGACCTCGTCGTGGATCAAGTTGACGGTGTCGCAGATATGCGGTGCGAGGCGGGCACCGAGCGCGGCGAATGTGGCCACCACCTCGTCCACGTCGAGGGTCTCGCCGCCGGCGGCAGCAATGATCTCGTTCTCGGCGGTGCAGCGGGTGCGCACCGTGTCGGCGAAACGCGCCGGGTCGAGCACTTCGCCAGCACGCACGCCCACCCGCCGGGCCTTGTCGGCATAGGCCGGGCCGATGCCTTTTAGCGTGGTGCCGATCTTGTCGTCGCCACGCATGGCTTCGGCGATGGCATCGTGGCTTTGATGCCACGGGAAGATGAGATGGGCTCGGCTCGATACCCGCAGACGGGTGCAGTCGATGCCACGCGCCGACAAGGTGTCGATCTCAGAGAACAGGGTGGGTAGGTCGACCACCACACCGTTGGCGATCACTGGGGTGACAGCGTCGTAGAGGATGCCCGACGGGATGAGTTGCAGGGCGTATTTCTCGTCGCCGACCACCACGGTGTGACCCGCATTGTGGCCACCTTGGTAGCGCACCACCATGGGGTGCTCCTTGGCGAGGAGGTCAATGATTTTGGCCTTGCCTTCGTCACCCCATTGGGCGCCGACGACGACGGTGACGGGCATGAACGCTCCTCAGGTCTCGTTGAATGGAACGTAACGTGATGCTACCCGCCTTTGGGGTTTAGTCGGCGGTGACGCGTTCGTAGAGCTGCACGGGTTCGGCGGCGCTCCGCTTGCGGCGGGCTCCGATGTTGAGCACTTCAACGAACACGGAGAACGCCATGGCGGCGTAGATGTAGCCCTTTTCGATTTTCTCACCGAAACCTTCGGCGATCAGGGTCATACCGATCAGCAACAAAAACGCGAGGGCCAGCATCTTCACCGACGGGTGTTTATTCACGAAGGCATAGATGGCTTTGGACGCCGCCAGCATCACGACGACGGCAATCACGATGGCGATCACCATCACGACCACGTATTCCGTCATGCCGACCGCGGTGATGACCGAATCCAGCGAGAACACCATGTCGAGCAGCATCACCTGGCCGATGACCGCACCGAATGTGGCCACGGTGCGGGTGTCGGCGTGATCGGCCTCACCTTCGAGTTTGTGGTGGATCTCTTTGGTGGCTTTAAAGATGAGGAATACGCCACCAGCGAGAAGGATCAGTTGCTTACCGGAGAACCCGACTTCGGCGAACCAGAAGTTGACGGAAAACAATTCTGATTTCAGTGTGACGATCCATCCGATACCCGCGAGCAATACGAGTCGCATGGCACCGGCGGCGATAAGGCCGGTGCGGCGGGCACGGTCTTGTTGGTCCTCGGGCAGTTTCGACGCCAGGATCGAGATGAAAATCACGTTGTCGACGCCGAGCACCACTTCGAGAGTGAGTAACGCAGCGAGTGCGCTCCACGCGGCGGGGTCACTGAACCAGCTCATGGTCGCACCATACGCTCCGGCGCATGGCTACAGCTTGAATAACTCGCTTTGCTATCCGCTGACATATCCGAAGATGTCGGCAATCACATCCGTCGGCGACGCAACCCTCACACACACATCACCCGACACACCAACACCCACCACAAACGCATTCGCAACCGTCACACCCGGCGAAAAATTCAACACCGACACATGCTCCGACGGAACCGGATCATCACACGGCCACACCGTCATATGACCACCCGCAACCGGACCAACAGCCGCCACATTCAACATCACCGCCGACACCCCAGACCCAGGCACACCCCCACGACCAACAACCCGCAGCCGCAACACCTCACCCGCAGCCAACGCACCCACACGACCATCATCATCAACCGTCGGAAAATCCGGTCGCGTATCCAACAAACGACCAGGAGACACCGACACAACACCAGACGATGACGGTTCCGAATCTGGTGGTGCCAGTTGGAGGCCTGTTGTGTCGGTTATCCATGAGAGAAATGTTGTGACTCTGGTGTACACGCCTGGATAGTTGGGCTGTGCACATCCAGAACCCCAGCTGACGATTCCCGCGAGGACGTGTTCTCCATTGACGTCGACTGTTAATGGTCCGCCGCTGTCACCTGCGCACGTGTCGATTCCGCCCGCAGTGGGGATACCCGCGCACAACATCGTCTCGTTGTTGAAGTAATCCGGCGGGTAGTCGCTACAGAGAACGTCTTGGGGGCTGCTCATCACCTCAACCGAGGCTCTTTGCAAATGCGTGGGCTCACATGCAGGGTCGATCGGTTCTTCGCCTGGAAGCAGTGTGCAGCTGTATCCCCAGCCGCTGATGTGAGCGGTCGCTTCCGCAGGTGGCCATGTTGTGGGGTCTTGATCACCTGGAAGCCGGACGGTGCCCACGGATGGGGTCGAGAGATCTAGCGTCGCAGCAAGTTGCACAAGCGCGATGTCGCTGTTCTCATCAGATGACACATAGTCAGGGTGCACGTAAACGGCTGCTGCTTGACGAACTTGTGACCCTGCATCGAATGTTGGGTATGACGTTGTGCCGGCGACCACCGTTACCGCTGCCGGACTTGCAGGGCTGTCGTTCCTGACGAGGCAATGCGCGGCTGTGACAACCCACGACGCGTCGATAATAGATCCTCCGCACAACCAGCCGTCGTAGGACACGACCGCTTGCCACGGTATGTCCTCAACTGTCGCAGCGTCACCGTTGACGACTCGTGATGAATATCCAGACTCCGATTCGGTATCAGGAGTCTCGGAGGCTCTCAGACCGCTATCAACCAACACCACGCTGCCAGCCAGCAGACATGCGACAAGGCCTGCCTTGAGCCTCTGTGCGTGAGCGGCCACAGGGGCACGCTAACCACTGCGCCGCACGGTGGCGTCTCACCCACGCTGCGGGTCGTGAGGGTGATCGCGAGGCGGCTATCGCTGTCAATCAGCTTGAGTGAGCCTCAACCGACGGTCTACCGCTCGGCTTCATATGCCGCGATAACGACGTTCATACCCGCGTCCATCTTCACCTGACCATCAGCGAGCCGAACATTTACCTCACGCAAGTGCAAGATGTCGGCGGCACGTTCGTTGATCGTCTTTAGCGGATCTTTCAGCCCAGTTGGACGGCCTGCTCCGCCCCACTGACAAACCACCTGCTCGGGATGTGCACCACACCATTGTCGGCGGTGGAGAACTGGCGGACATCGAAACGGATTCGTCGTTCCCAGTGGTCAAACGGTTGTATTTCGGTTTGGTTGGTAATGGCGAGCGTCAGTTCGTATGTGCCTTCCAGAAGTGGCAGTGCGGGAAAGGTCAACGTGACGGTGGCTGATCCGTTGATCCGCCCAATAGAGATGCCGTGGCGGCGACTCGAGGAACGCCACACGGTATGTCCGCCGAGTTCGTCGATGCGGACCACCAACACTGTGTCTTGAATGGGTGCATGCGCAGTCACATGCACCGCAATCTGTAGTTCGTCTCCCGTGCGGGGATGGGTGATGAGTTCGCCGGTGGAGTCGGTGAGATCCACACGTGTGATCTGAATTTCTCCGCTTCCCCACCGAGACCCGATCTCGTCTGGGTTGGGCGCCGCCTCGTGACTATCGCCGCGGTACGCACTGACGACGTCGGCAGCGGGCCCCACCATCTTCAGTTCACCACGATCAATCCAGGCCACTTGTTCGCAGAGTTGTTCAACCTGGCCAAGGCCGTGCGACACGAACACAATGGTTCGGCCTTCACGGCGGAACCTTTCAATTCGTTCCGCGCTCTTGCGCTGAAAAAGTTCGTCGCCAACCGATAACACCTCATCAACCAACAACACATCGGGTTCCACATTGGCAGCCACGGCAAAGCCGAGGCGGACGAACATGCCGCTGGAATAATTCTTCACCGGTGTGTCGATGAAGTCGGCCAACCCCGCAAAGTCGACGATGTCGTCGAACCGTGCGGTGATCTCATGTTTTCGAAGGCCGAGAATGGCGCCGTTGAGATAGACGTTCTCCCGCCCCGAGAGTTCCGGGTGGAAGCCTGCACCAAGCTCTAACAGGGCTGAGAGACGTCCGTGCGTTACAACGGTGCCCTTGTCGGGAACCAAAATCCCGGCAAGGCATTTGAGCATGGTTGATTTGCCGGACCCATTGGAACCGATTACCCCGAAGGTCTGCCCCGCTGGCACCTCGAACGACACATCTTTCAGTGCCCAGAACTCCTCGTAGCGTGCACGCCGAGCTCGCAGGATCGCCGCTTTCAAGTACTGGTTTCGCTCGTGATAGAGGCGAAAGTTCTTCCAGAGGCCGTCGACGATGACGGAGTTCGCAGACATGCAAGGCTCAGTCTGTCGCAAACACCCGCCGATCGCACGGCATCAGTGCTGGGGTCGGCACTCACGATTAGGCTCACCTCATTCATGAGCGCGTTCTCCGACGTTGTCGCATCCCGTGAATTGCTGTGGAACCTCACCTTGAGGGAACTGCGTACGAAGTACCGGCGCAGTTTCTTGGGGTGGGCGTGGTCGATGTTGAACCCGTTGGCAGTGCTGGCGATCTATGGCTTCGTGTTTGGTGTGTTGTTCAAAGCGAACGCGCCGGTCGGCGACCCCAGCGGATTGAACGGGTTCGCGTGGTTCTTGATCATTGCGATTCTTCCGTGGAACTTCTTCGCACTCGTCACAAACCTCGGGCTCAACGCCATCTCGTCAAATAGTGGTCTTGTCCGACGCGTCGCCTTCCCGCGCGAGGTGTTGGTGTTCTCCAACGTTGTTCACGCGATGGTGCAGTTTGGCATTGAGTTGTGTCTTCTCGCAGTGGTCTTGTTGTTCGCCGGTAGCCCAATTCTTCCGTGGCTACCGATGGTCGTCGTGCTCAGCATCGTGGTCGGCATTTTCGCCGCAGGTCTCGCCCTGGCGCTGAGTGCTCTTGCTGTGTATTTCCGTGACCTCACCTATCTCTGGAGCATCGCGATTCAGGTGTGGTTCTTCATCACTCCAGTTGTATACCCACCGGAGGTTGTCGCGAATGAGTTGCCAACGTGGGCTCAGAACCTGCTGCGACTGAACCCGATGGTGCATGTGGTCGGTGCGTATCGCGACTTGCTGTACCACGCCCATTTCCCCTCACCGGCCCGCATCGGCGCCATCTGTGCTGCAGCCGTTGTCAGTCTGTCAATCGGTTGGTGGTGTTTTCGTCGGTTAAGTCGCCGACTGCCTGAAGAGGTGTGAAACACCGACACCGCAGTTTCGCTCGGATTGGCAAATAACCGAGGAGTAGCAAACTCCAACTGGCCGACAAAGAGCGGTGTGGCTAGGCCAGCGCATTGCCACCATAAGTGATCTCTCACGCGAGTCGTGCTGAGTTGCTCGTGGGGGCGGCCACGGTCGGCGGAGGCCTCCGATATGCGAACTGTGGACCACTACCGATGTAGGTCACCCTCGACATGTCAAGTCCCGTTTCATCACCCCGTGTTTAACTCCAAGGTTCTGCTGCTGCAAAGCCGGGCACTCCCATAAAGCACTCGTCGCAGAATGGTGACTACACCAAGTCACGACGTGCCCTGTGCCACACGAAATTAGCGAACTAACCTCAGCCAACGTGTTCGATATCCAACCCACGGAAGCGCCTGAAGACGACGTCGTGAACCGCGCCATCGGGGGCATCGCACGACCTTTCAAGCGTCAACTGACGTGGTTGTGGACGCGCGGCTTTCGGTTTCTCTTCGTAATCGATGCCGTGATGCTGTACGGCCTCATGGTTGCCATCAACACCTTGCGTTTCGGTACCGAATGGCCCACCTACCCACGCTCGCACTACCTCATCGGATTTGGAATCGCAAGCGTCATTCATCTCACGGTGAACTACTTCGCTGGCTTATACGAACGAGAGCCACGCCTTGGTTACCAACCGTGGTTGCCTCGCATCGCAACAGCGATGGGAATTGGAATTGCTCTCGATGGCCTTATCGCCGTGTTGGCCGGTCGCTACCTCATGCCGCGGCTCAATCTAGGTATCCTTTTAGCCACGGGGGTTGCGGCCATCACGTCTGCGCGACATCTAAGTCGCCGTCTCGCAAACCTTCGGCGCGGGCCAGCGCGGCTCGTGCTCATCGGAAAAGAAGTTGACCGCCGCGTCGCGCGTGAGCATATTGAGCAGCATGAGACCACGGTTGTTGTTGTTGCCGAATCCGATGACATCCAACGCCTCCTCGAACTTGTCGAACTACACCACGCGAGCGACGTGCTACTGCTCGAATTATCGGCATTCACGCAGGCCTTTCCCGAACCCCTCACCGCTCTTGACAATGCGGGAACCGGTGTCCACCAGCGCGTCAGCGCCGCGGAGTCCCTCCTCGGTTTACGTGCGGTTCGACAACTAGGGGGTATTCCATTCATCCGCCTACGTACACATGCGCTAGCGCCGCACCAACTACGTCTAAAACGAGCATTTGATCTCATCACCATCTTGGCGTTTTCGCCGATTATCGTTGCCGCGCTGGCGGTACTCGCTCTGTACGCTCGCACGGTGGCAGGACGCCACATTCTGTTCCAACAGGAACGTCTCGGCCGAGGGGGTCACCGGTTCAGCATCGTGAAGTTTCGGACAATGTTTCACAATGCCGAACCGAATGGCCCGCAGTTATCCACCGCACACGACGTGCGAGTCATCCCGGCTATGCGCTGGATGAGGGCCACACGGCTTGACGAGCTCCCACAGGTGTGGAGTGTGCTGCGAGGGCACATGTCGCTGGTCGGTCCGCGGCCAGAGCGTCCTGACCTCGTCCATACCTTCTCGCAAGAAGTTGAGGGATACCAACGGCGGCTCCAAGTACCTCCTGGCATCACCGGGCTTGCACAGATACGCGGGCGCTACGGCACTAACCCTGTACATAAACTCGGGTACGACCTGCAGTACCTCGTCGAATGGTCGATCGTTCTTGACATTCAAATTCTGATGAAAACTGTCTGGGTTGTTGTGAGCCGGCGCGGGTAGGGCCCCATAAGCACACCGTCAGCCATCGAGCCAGTACCTTGCGGGGCATCAGCAACAAAACATGCTCCGAGCACGACGGAGTAATTGGCCGTCTCGATCAACGGTGCAACAAACCCGTGACCGCATCAGGCCCGACTTGGGTGATCTTTCAGTTTTTGCCGTGCATCAACTCAGTTGAGTCCTTCAGTAGCTGCCGAATCGGTAGGCGATGCTTGACGTTCAACTCATCGCTCAAGGGAGAGTCACAACGTCGCAGGCCTAACTTCTCCGACATTGAAATGTCGGAGAAGGCTCACCACCCCTTGGAAGATTCAATCGCTGCCACTGATCTGGATATTTTTCCTGACCTAGTCGACCTCTTCAGGCCTGCTGCTCGATGGTGATGTTTCGGTGCCGCACCCCGGTATCCCTGGCTCGAGTAATGGCGATCGCCAACGGCGATTCGGTAACAGTGTCCATCGCCGCCGACATCAACGGCACGGCCAACCCGATCCCCGCCAAGGACATGGAGGTGTCGATTTGGGTGGGCACGAATTCGCTCCAACCGGGGACGACTAACACGTCGTCGAAGGTGAGCGCATCTGAACCGGAGAGCCCCTCATCGTCTCAAGATAGGGGAAATTGCGCAGATGACAAGGACTCGGGATCGGGGCTGATTCTGGCATAGGGTTGGCTGGCCCTCATCATGTTGCGCGCGAATTCAGCCGAACGTTCGGTGATCGAACGACGAGCCTCGAGTGTTGGCACTTCGGCTCAGACGACGGGGGCGTGGGATCACACCTCAGCCCTCGGCCTCGCCTCCCAGGCCAGAGAATCGCTTGAGGCACTCTTCGACGAGTTGGCCCGGCTCGCTGCATTATTCGACACCAATGATGCACCATCTCTGATGAGCGACTGCGCGTCGCAGCGACGTCTGGCGGACCGATGGCCGAGGCTCTGGATCATAGCCGCCGAGACCTGTGAGAGCCGGACCTTTACCGCCATGTACGTCACGACATCGTTCTCGTTCTGCTTCGGCCGAGCACCCATCGCTGCGAGCACGACGGTACCCGAAAACAGCAACTGCGATGCCGACACCGCGCCGCCAATCTTGCACTGCTTCAAAGAATCCACGGGCTATTTGCCGATTGACTGTCCCAACGGCTCATCGGTCTGGTGCGCCACCGCAACTCGGTATCTTCACCCTCGTCGATCAATCCGTGCCGGTCACGATCAGGCGCGCGAACAGCCACAGTGAGCGCTGCACCCCCCTTCGTCATTGCCAACTCAGGGCCAACGACACCAAGACAAGACAGAGACAGCCTGGCGCACCTAGCTGGCATCCAGATCTGCAAGAGGCGGGCGCTCGATATCGCGTGAAACGATGGCACCAGACCGGTTGACCCAGGCCACAGGTCGCGCTGGAGTCCCAACGACGAGCTGATAGTCGTCCACATCGTGGGTGACGGTTGCGCCCGCTGCGACCATGGCGTACTTGCCGATCCGGTTACCGCAAACGATCGTCGCGTTTGCGCCGATGGACGCCCCATCATCAACGAAGGTCTCGGTGATCTTCCACGATGAAGCGAAGGCTCGCGGGACAAGATCATTTGTGAAAGTTGCAGCCGGGCCCACGAACACGTCATCGCCAATGGTCACCCCTGCGTAGACGCTGACATTGTTCTGGATCTTGCAACGATCGCCCACCAACGCTCCAGCGTCGACGAACACATTCTTTCCAAGATTGCAGCCGCTGCCGATCGTCGCGCCCTCTCTGACGTGGGCATGATGCCAGACTCGTGTCGAGGCTCCGATCGAGGACCCCGCTTCAATAATCGCAGTTGGGTGACAAAAGTATTCTATTTCGCTCACAGCCTTACGTTACAGCTGATCCTCCAAGGGCGGCTCGCAAGAGGCCACCGCGCCATATCAGCAGTAGGAGGCGCCCCAGTTCAACAGTGACCAGGCACGCCACGAATCCGGATCGTCGCGACCTGCTCTCAACGTTCGGATTCGCAAATCGAGGTCTACAGGTACAAGTTCAAGGAGGGACTGAGGTGCAGCCGGAAGGGGGGTCAACGGCGCATGTGTGAGCCACAGCGACTGCGTCGGAGAGAAGCCAATCTTGTCGCGGCGGTCGAGGATCAAGTCAGGTACAAGACCGCGCATGGCCTCCCGAAACACCCGCTTCGTTACGCCGCTCCTCGATACCAGGTGATGACTGGGTAAGCCGATGACTAACTCGGCAAAGTCGGTGGTCAAGAACGGAACGCGACTCTCGACGGAATTCGCCATGGAGTTCCGGTCCTCGTACCGCAGGAGCGAAGGCAGGCTGCTCACCTCAGTTGCCTCAACCAGCATCGCGCGTAGCGAACCAAAGACCGCGGCATCGCGTTGCGTTGACAAGTCAGCCGAACAATGGGCGGCAGTGCCCCGCCGCGAGAGAGCACGGCAAACGCCTGCACGGAGGATCTCCAAGAGATCGTTTCGTCCTGTCGACGTTGTGCGCACTAGGCCGAAAGCTATTGAGAGAGCCGCGCCAAGCGAGCCAGCCCGGATCGCACCTTGCAGCATGGCTGACCGGTAGCCGCGGTAGCCAGCAAGGAGCTCATCCGCGCCTTGGCCATCGAGCAGCACGGTCACTCCCGCAGCATGCGCTGCTTCGAAAACTCGATACTGCGCATACACGCTCGTTGAGAGGAAGGGCTCATGCTGAGCAACCGTGAGCTGCGGAAGATCTCTTCCGAAGTCTGACGGGGCGGGAGTCACGATATGACTCGTCGCACGCACGTGCTCATTGACCACATCCACCCAGCGTTCTTCCGATGTGCGCGGATCTGATGACACATAACTGAACGTATGCAGGTCGAGGGCCCGGCCTCCGATCTCACGCATCGCGCACACGATTGCCGACGAGTCAACCCCTCCAGACAAGCACGCTCCAACGGGCACATCGCTTCGAAGATGAAGCTCGACCGAATCTACAAATGCGGCTCGCACCTGCTCAACCGAATCCTGAAAGGTGAGATCATGTTCGACAGTCGGGTCCAGCCTCCAGAAGCAATGCCGCTCTGGGGCTGACGAGAGATCCAACGGGATCTCGAGATATGAGGCGCTGGGAACCTGTTCGACGCCAGCGTGTAACGTCCGGTGGTCATCGTCGGTGCGACCAAGAAAAAGAAAGTGGGTGGCACGCTCTAGGTCGGGACTACCGTCCACCCACTCGAGATCAAGCAAAGGCGAGATCTCAGACGCAAACGCGATTTCGCTCTGGGACGTGGCAAGGTACAGCGGCTTGATTCCGAACGGGTCACGGCTGAGGATTAGGACATCTCGTTCAGGGTCGACAATCGCCATCGCCCACATGCCAACGAAGCGAGAAAACGCCGCAGTCCCCCACTGCACGTACGCCGCGAGCACGACTTCGGTGTCGCTGTTCGAATGAAACCGGACACCCGCCCGCTCGAGTTCGCGACGAAGCTCCACATAGTTGTAGACCTCACCGTTGAACACCAGAGTCGCGCCGTTCGGGGCAGCCATCGGCTGGTGACCTCGAGCGGACGGATCAACGATGGCAAGCCGCCGGTGGACGAGCCCAACCCGAGTGTCTGCGCGATCGGGCAGCCGGTCGAGACCGACTTCAGCCGGGGTCTCGGAGCCAGCCCAATGACGAGCCGAGCGTGCTCCGTCCAGGAGCCAGTAGCCCTCGTCATCCGGGCCCCGGTGGCGCAGAGTCGCTGCAGTGCGCCGAAGCCACCCTGAGACGCTTCCCGGTTGAGCCCGAACGATGCCAGCAAGCCCGCACATGCCCGCCCTTTAGCGGCGCTCGTCCGTCGGAACAACGTCCTGATAGAGCTCACGAAACTCTGCCGCCCGGTCGAGAAACCGCTGCGACCAGAGTTCGAGAGTCAAGAACGCCCACATCTTCCGACTGAAGCCAGTCGACTGACTGAGGCTCTTGACGACATGGTTGTTGTCCACATATTGCCGGCTGCGGGCTGCCGAAGACCCGAGTGCATCTCGGGCAAAGTCGCCGAAGTCACCAGTCATCCACGCGTTGAGCGGTGTCGGAAACCCCATCTTGTCGACGCGGTCGACGACCGAGACCGGTAGGTGTCGGCGCGAAACCTCGCGAAGGAGTCGCTTCGTATTGTCCCCACCGAACTTCGCCGCTGCTGGGATGGTCGACGCGTACTCAACGAGGCGGTGGTCCAGCAGCGGTACCCTTGATTCGAGACCGTGGGCCATACTCACGCGGTCCTCCACATGGAGCAGAGCAGGCAACAGGCTGTGCAGGTCGAAGTTGGTCATCGCGTCAAAGTAGCTCTGCGAGGACCCTTCGATGGCGCGGTAGACCTCCAAGAAACGATCACGCGGACCGGCGCCGCTGAATTCGCCCCAACGCACGTCACCGTCGGCATATTCACGCGAGCGGTCTATCAGGTCGAAGTATCGCGTTTCGGGTGGTCCGAACAGTCCTTGAGCGAAGAACGAACGGATCATCGGCTTGTATCCGCGAAGGCTTCCGAGACGTGGCTCGATCATCTCCGAACGCAGGCTCTGCAGTTGGGTTGCTTCGGTACCATCGATCGCAGCCGACAACCACTGCTCGAAGTAGGCGACCTGGTAACGGGCGTAACCGCCGAACACTTCGTCGCCTCCCTGGCCACCGAGCACAACACGAAAGCGATCAGCGACGTGCTCAGCAAGCACGTACTGCGGGAGAAGCCCAGGCCCGGCCTCGGGATAGTCCATTGCATACACCGCATCCTCAATCGTCCGCACCACGTCGGACTCAGTGATGCAGAAGTCGTTGAAGTGCACCCCGATGTGCTCGGCGACGGCGCGCCCGTGGGTCTGCTCGCTGAACTCGGGGCCTTCGGTGAAGTGACCGTGATAGGTCTGAAGCTCCTCTACACGCTTCGTTGCAAGCGCAGCCACGAGGGACGAATCGAGTCCGCCGCTGGCATAGGCCGCGACCGGTACGTCAGCCCGCAAGTGGATGTCGATACTCTCATTCAGGAGGGCCTCAACCCGAAGGTCGGCTTCGGTGGAGGTCATGTCCTGATCGACGTTGAACTGCAATCCCCAGTACTTCTTGACCCGAACCCCGCTGCGGTCCGCCGTTAAGGTGTGACCTGGCGGCAAGCGCTTAATGCCCTTGAACAACGTCGAATCGCCAAGCACGAACTGGAAGGTCAGGAAATCGGCCACTGCCTCCCGATCGAGCGCAACCTCCTCGACAAACGGTAGAAGCGCCTTCGCCTCCGACGCGAGGTACAGAACATCCTTGACGACGGTGTAATACAGCGGCTTAATTCCGAACCGATCACGTGCGCAGAACAGCTGATCGCGAGTCGGGTCATACACCACAAAGGCATACATTCCTCGAAGCTTTTCCACGACCGCTTCTCCCCAGGCCTCGTAGCCGGCGAGAACAACGGCGGTATCGGACTTGTCGAGGACTCGGCCGCCAAGTTCATCCCGTAGTTCCGGGTAGTTATAGACCAGCCCATTGAACGTCAGCACCGCGCCGCTCTCGGGCGAGCGCATCGGCTGTGCCCCGCCGCTTAGGTCGATAATTGCCAACCGTCGGTGCATGAAGGCGACATTTCGTCGATCGCCAATCCACGACCCGCTCCCATCGGGCCCACGGTGCGCAAGCAGCGTGTCCATCGCCGCCATGGCGACCTCGGGTCGATCGAGTGGATCCCGCCGCAACGAGTAGGCAACCCCGACTCCACACACTGTCTTGCCCTCCACGGCTTACAAGCGACAAACCCAAGTCAACAAACTGTAGCTCATTGGTTGCGCCGCTCGGTGCCGACCGGCTCAGACACGATGTCAAGATAGATCGCCCGTAGAACTGGCTCTTGGCTCGCCCAAGAGTAGCGCGGAGCAGCCCGTCGAAGGTTTGCTCCGAAGTCAATCTCCGGCACGGAAGGTCCAAGTCCGAGCACGTCGTCGATCGCCGACGCGAACGCGTCTTCGTCCTCGATCTTGGCCACGTAACCAATGGACTCGCCGACGACAACATCACGCAGGAACGGAAGGTCGTTGGCCACGATGGGGAGTCCCGACTGAATGAACTCGAACAATTTGTTCGGCGAACACAAGTGATGGTTGAGGTCAATCGCTGGATACGGGATGACCCCGGCATCAGCGGCGCGGGTCCAACCGAGCAACTCAGCTTGCGGAACGGCATCAATGATGTGCACGCGATGATCAATCGAACGTGCTTCGGCCAAGGCAGCGAGGTCACCCTTGATGTCGCCATAGCCCATCAACACGAGATGCACCGAAGGCGACGTGAGCGCGACCGCTTCGATCAGGAGGTCAAGTCCTCGCGTCTCCGACATCCACCCCTGAAACAACAACACTCGATCCGAGTCATCGAGCCCCAGTTTGTTGTGGAATCGGCGGTCGGCCACAACGTCGTCCCCGTAGGGATCGATTGCGTTGAGGATCACCTGAGGTTCGGGTACGACGTAGCGCTTGGCAATCTCGCGCGCGATGTATGGATTGACCGTTATCGTCGCCGAGCAATCCCTTATCAGATCGTTCTCCAGCTCGCCTAGGGAGCGCTGTTGTGCTTCCGTGAGCGTACCTATTTCAGGATAAAGCTCGTGCATGTCATAGACGAGGGGCACCTTGCACATCCGAGCTGCCGCAAGGCCAGCCCGGAGCTGGGGTAGGTCATGGGCATGCACTACGTCCGGCCGGTAGTAGGCGGCCCGTTGGGAAAGATACGCATCTCTCGGCGGGAGCGCTGAGCGGGTGCTGTGAGCGCTTGCCGCCCACGTGATCACAGGACGGCCGATGCGATGGTTCAACATTCCCACCAGCCACCAACCCTTCGCCACCACTCGGACCAAGACGCCCCCGACCCGCTCCTGCGCCCGCTCGGTCGCGACCAAGGTGCTGCGATGACGTTCAGCGGCCCGGGCGGATTCGCCGAGATCACCTGTGCCCAATGCGAACCAACCTCGGATAACGCGACGAAGCACACGGAACATCCAGCCGATGACTCGACCCATAGCGCGTTGATTTGCGGCGGAGCCCGCATTGATCGCATTGGTCAAGATCTGAACGAGCTTCGACCCAAATAGCATGGAGCGCCCCGCGGCCTGATCAACAATTCGCTCTATTCGAACACCGTCGATGATCTCGTGTGCTGGATGCACTTCATCAGCGCGGCCAATCACGATCACCTGGTGACCATCGTCTATCAGGGTGACGGCCTCTTGAAGAATCCGGCGATCGATCCCCGTGTCATCGGTCAACATGACGACCCTCACCGCCGCGCTCCCCGATAACAGTCGAGTGCCCTGGCAGCCACGACATCGGCACCGTGGTGGCTCGCGACATAGTCCATTCCTTCTCTGCCGAGCCGCGCGAACTGGGACCGATCCGAGATGAGCTTCGCCAGAACGTCGGTAAGTGTCGACGGTTCGGCACTGACAATCGGCAGCTGGTCTCCGTAGTGGGGGCGCAGATCATCTCGGACGTAGCAAACAACGGGCTTGCCCATGGCCATTAACTCGACAGCGAACTGCCCGTACGCGCCGATAAGGAGCTGATCGACCGCCAGGTCACTCGTCCTATAGACCTTCAACGACTCCACATAGGACATCCCCTCGACCAGAACGAGTTCGACATCGTGGCCCGAAGCAGCAAGTTCCTCGACGCTTCGCTCCACGTGGACCGTGCCCTTGATGGAGCGATCCGATGGCGCATGAACGATGCGGACGGGGGCGTCTGAGTCGGGAGAGGACAGATCGCTCAACTGGTTGAGCTTGGCCATCTTCTCCAGGTCGATCGGCTGCGGCAACAGGATCGCGTCAGGAACAAACTCAAGAAGGTCAGGAGTGCTGACGAAGACGCCGTCCGCGACGGCAGCAGCTTCGAGGGCAGCAGTTCGATTCGGGCTGCACGACATCGGCCAGCACTCCGCGCAGGCGCTGATCGGATGGCGCTCGATGACGAGCTTGCTGTCCCGAATGTCGCACCCACAGAAGTAGAGAAACACCTTCTTCCCGAGCCGTTTAAGGAGCGGGATGTCCCACAATTTCGACATGGTCAGCGACTGCCCAAAATAGAAGTGAAAGACATCAAAGTGGCGAGCCATGGTCAGGAGCCGGATCTCAGACTTTATTCCGAGCGGGAGGATCTCATCCGCCACGTACTTGTAGTGGCCGGTGTCAAAACACACCGACTTCGCTTCGACCCCAAGCGACTGCTGAGCAGCTGACAGCACCCCGGCGGCGCCCGCCACATTCGCCGGTCCGTGAAAGACCCTCATCGCCGGTACCTGGTTCTGAGAAATCTCGGGAGGGAGTCGATCGGAACTGCGGCATCCAGATCGGACTTGAGTTGTTCGATCTCCGACGCGAGCGCGGCCTCGACGTCCGCCAGTCGCTCCTCCGCAGCTGACCGACGAGCTTCGGTTTCATTCGCAAGGGCATTCGACTCAGCGAGCCGACGACCCGCATCGTCAAGCTTGGCGTTTGCTGCTCGTAGCAGGATCTCCGTTCGGTGGCGAGCCTGTTCGACTTCATTCGCAAGGGCGTTCGACTCAGCCAGCGTGTGGACCTCCACCTGCCGAGTCTCAACCCCCGCCAGAGCGGCAGAGAGCTCGCGGTCACCGCCAAAGGCAACCCTCAGGGCATCACCAGCGACAGGTCTTGAAGGCTGCGCTTCAAGCAGGATCTGTTCAGGCGTGTCGGAATCGACCGCGAGTCGATAGCCACTGATGTCCGGCGAAACCACCGGGAGCTCAACAGCGAAAGGCGATCCCTTTGAGAGCTTTGCGACTCGAATGTAGCGGGCGGATACATGGTCGTAGACCTGCACCTCCGCATCGTCGTCACCATGGACCGCCACCCAGCCGGGCCGCGTGGGAAAGACAAATACCAACCGGTCGCCGTCAGCTACCCAGTACCAGTCCCGCGGGAACGATTCCATTGTCGCCCGTCGGCGATCCGGAGTCGCTCCGATCAATCCATCCGGCAACTCAGGCGGGGTTGCCTCGGCGTGCAAGGTCAGGGGCACATCACGGTCGTCGCGCTCAACAGACAGCAGAACCAAGATCTCAGACGGCGTGGGCCAACGGCGTTCCCCCGTCTCTGCGAGAAGATACTGCGCCGCCTCGAATCGGCGCCGATAAACGGCCTCGTCAGGGGTGACGGGGGTTCCCACCTCGTGGTGACCGCAGGTCGGGCAGACCGACAAGGAAAAGGGGTACCCGGGCCCACCGAGCAGGAGGGCCGTTTCAGAGAGAACCGGTTCGGAACAAGCCCAGCGGGCGCCGACGAGCTGACACTCGTCGACCGCCGCCCCGGGTATTGAGACGAAGCGCTCGAGGTCATAGGACCTCTGGTGGTG
>Ga0181580_10001971_pt1 | contig 16555 bp, 20 predicted proteins | sample 071ome_23_FD_132413 | JGI IMG/M metagenome (GOLD analysis project Ga0181580, IMG submission 132413) | Coastal salt marsh microbial communities from the Groves Creek Marsh, Skidaway Island, Georgia - 071403BT metaG (megahit assembly) | ecosystem: Environmental > Aquatic > Marine > Intertidal... | reverse complement strand
TTTCGGTCGAACCGGTGAAAGACACCATGTCGATACCGGGATGAAGGCCTATCGGCGCGCCGGCATCCGGGCCGCTGCCAGTGACGATATTCAGCACCCCGGCGGGCAGGCCAGCCTCCATTGCCAGTTCGGCGACGCGCAACGCCGTCAGCGAAGTCTGTTCCGCCGGCTTGACGATCATCGAACAGCCGGCTGCCAGTGCCGGCCCAATCTTCCAGGCCATCATCAGAAGCGGGAAATTCCATGGTAGCACCGCGCCGACCACGCCAATCGGTTCGCGAACCACAAGCGCCAGCGCGTCCTCGCCAACCGGCGCCGTCTGGTCATACAGCTTGTCGATCGCCTCGGCATGCCAGGTCAGCGTGGTGATGGTCTCGGGTAGGTCGATCTCGGCGCAGTCGCGGACAGGTTTGCCAGAATCAAGCGACTCCAGGACAGCCAGCTCATGCCGGTTGCGCCGCAGCAATTTCGCCAGGCGGATCAGCACCTGTTTGCGCTCGGCCGGATGAAGGCAGCGCCAGCGCCCGTCATCAAACGCCTCACGCGCCTTGCCAACAGCGAAATCAACATCCGTTTCATCGCAGGCTGCCACCGACGCCAGAACCTCACCGGTCGCCGGGTTGACGCTGTCGAAGGTGGCACCGCTGTTGGCGCGCCGGAACGAACCGTCGATGAAGGCCGTCGTCGCCGGGGTCAGACCGGCCGCGATGGCGCGGTACTCATCATGGGTCAGCAGCTCGGACATCAGGTGCCTCCTCCGGCGCTGTGCGCCTCGTTCATCAGCCCGTCGATGGTGCGGTTCATCACTGAAATCACCTGCGCCAGGCTGCGTTTTTCATCCTTGTTCAGATCACGGAGCGGGGCGCGCGGCGGGCCGGCAGGCAGGCCGCGGACAGCACAGCCATATTTGATGCATTGCAGGAATTTTCCGCCCTGCTCCAACGTGCGCATCAATGGCAGCATGGCCGACATGATGCGGCGTCCCAGCGCGAAATCACCATCAACGACGCATGTCTGCCACAGCGCCAGATGCGCCTCAGGCGCGAAGTTCGAGCCGGCGCACACCCAGGATTGCGCACCCCAGGCAAAAAATTCCAGCGCCTGGTCATCCATGCCGCAACTCATCTGGATGTGCGGATAGTCGCGAGCCAGCATATGGACCCGGTTGATGTCACCCGAACTTTCCTTGATGGCGCAGAAATTCGGACTACGCCCAACCCGGTCAAGATATTCCTCGCTCATCTCGGCGGCCATCCGGCCCGGATAGTTATACAGCATGATCGGCAGGTTTGCGGCGCGGTCGATGGCCAGCGCATGGAGCGCGTTCTCGCGCGGGGTCGGCTGCGCATAGGGCGGGGTGGTGACCAGCAACGCGTCATACCCCATATCGCGGATGGCCAGCGCCAGTTCCACCGACTCCTCGGTCCGAACCGCGCCGGTGCCACCGATCAGGGCGACGCGGCCGGCGACGATATCCCGTGCCCGCCGCAGCGATTCAAGCCGTTCTTCGGTTGAATGGGCGTAATATTCGCCAGTCGTGCCGCCAACCACGATGCCATGAACACCGGTTTCGACCAGATGCTCGAGGATGGCGGCAAAACCGTCCCAGTCGATCGACATGTCGGCCGCCAGCGGCGTAATGGCCGGCGTGTAGATGCCCCTGAATTCCATCCCGTGGCGCCCCCTTCCAATTCTGCCATACTATCGCATCACACCGCGGCGGACCAACAGATCCGGCAGGTCGGTCAGTCGCGCGATGACATTCTCGACTTTCACATCCTGATGTGGCCGGTATTGCGGATCATCGGCAATGCAAATGAAATCGGCGACGCGGGCGTTCACCGCCGCTCCGAAATCAGCCCCGGTATCGCCAATCATCAATGCCCGTGAAGGATCGGTGCCGTGCACGGAAAGACAGTGCAGCAGCCCATGTGGTTCCGGTTTGCCGCCATGCCCGGAATCGGCCCCGACTATCGGGTTGAACAGTGACCCGATGCCAAGCTCATCAAGGCTCTGGCGGGCGGAATCCTCACTGTCATTTGTCAGCAGGGCCAGCTGGAATCCGGAGTCGGCAAGCGCCGTCAGTGGCGTCACCACATCACCCTTTGGCACCGTATTGCCATGCGCAAGCTCGCGGACAAGCCGCCTTGATTCGGCGTGATACTCTTCATCCGTTTGAAGATCAACCGCCCCCGGCGGGATCAGCCTCTGCCAGGCGGCTCTGATATCGGTAAACGACCCCATCGCGAACAGCCCCATCGGGTCGATATGGCCGGTTGCCTCCTCCACCCCGACAGCGGCCAGAAGATCGGTGCGGGTGACGGTGTCACGGCTGACCGCCGGCATCCGGCTGAGTGTGTAGTCGACCAGCTCCTCGACAACCGGAAACCAGGTTCCAACGAGATCGAGAATGACTCCATCCTTGTCGAAGACGAGCGATTGGATCATGAAATGAAGGCTCCTGTTCCGGTCTGGTGGTCAACCACCACTTGGGCGACCATGGCTCTGCGTGACCGCATCGACGGTGGGGTGGGTTTGCATACGCTCCATGAAGCTGCCGAGCCGCGGCCTGCCTGCCAGCATTCTGTCACCGTCCGGGGCCCATCTGGTCATCATGAACATGTAGAAATCTGCCGGCCCGGGCGCCGCCCCACCAAGAAAGGGGTCAAGCTGGCTGTTCAGATAATCCCACCATCTGTCACCATCTTCGAGCGCCTTGTCGCGAACGCCGTCAAACATCTCCTCGGGCGCGTAGTAATGCGTGTGGTGATGCCGGTGTATCGCCGGATAGAGGCTTGTCGCCATGACCGCCAGATGCTGCCACATCAGGTCGCGTTCGGCGCTGCCATCCGCCGGCGCCAGCTGCGGGAACCGTTCAATCAGATGAATGAAGATGGCGACCGTTTCGATGATGTGGCGTCCGTCCGGCAGAACAAGTACCGGCACCCGTGCCAGTGGATTGATGGCGACGAAATCGTCGGATTTGCTGTCACCGCGCGACACATGGATGAATTCATAATCGGCGCCGGCCTCGCGAAGCAGACATTCGACGAAAAAGGACCCGGCCACCGACCTGCCCATTACCTTGTACCCAGCCATGATCTGCCTCCTGTGAAACGGCCCCGGATAGCCATCGCCAGCAAAAGAGTGCCACGCTGTCACTGTCGACGCCAGCCCCTGAAAACAGATAGTCTGGCGTTATTCCTTTCACCTTTTTCATCAGCTTTTGGTATATTGCGGCATGCGTTCCGTCGACCCCCGCCATCTATTGCAGTTCCACGAGATCATCCGCACCGGATCCTTCACCCGCGCCGCGAGCACGCTTGGCCTGACACAACCGGCACTGACCCGCAACATGAAGCTGATGGAAGGCAGGCTGGGGTTCGAATTGATGGTCCGCTCGCGCCGGGGGATCATCCCGACAACACTTGGCGCGCGTATCCTTGAAGAGGCGAACGCCATCGTTCTGGCGGAGCGGCGGATCAGCGCCCTGACCAATACCCTGAAGCGTGGTTATGAGACCGAGTTGCGGGTCGGATGCACGCCGACCTTGAGCCTGCATGCCCTGCCCCAGCCTGTTGCCGATTTCGCCCGCGACAATCCGGCGACCCGTCTCGACATGCGCCAGGCGCATAGCGGCCTGCTTGCCGAGATGCTGCGCGACGGGCTTGTCGATGTCGTTCTTGGTCCACCGGAAATCGCAACGCAGGTGCCGGCAAGCCTGGTCACACCGCTGTTTGACAGCCGGATCATCATTCTTGCCTCACGATATCATCCGCTGGCCGGCCGCAGTTCCATCACCACCGAGGATTTGAACCATGCCCGCTGGGCGCTGCATCAGCCAGGCACGGGAATCAGGGAAGCCACGGACACGCTTTTTCGCCGGCTCGGGATCAGCGATGCGCTGCAGGCCAACGAGTTACCCTCGAACATGATCCTGTCACTGCTGCGGCTTGGCGATCACCTCGCGGCCGTGCCACGCTATGTTCTGAAAAACACCGCTCTGGCGAGAGAACTTGTGCAGATTGCCGGCGATATGCCGCGCATCGCCCTTGGTCATGCCGCGATTGCGACCGAACGCACGGCGTCGGGCGCGGCCGAAAGATTCATTGCCAGCATGCAATCCCGGCTGGCTGGATTCGATGGCATCTGACTGGCCAATCAGGATTTGCGTCCAATCGTTCCCGACACTTCGGCGCCAAGCTCGATCACCAGCGCATTGCTCTTCAGGTCGCCATCGATCACCGCGGTGGACCCCACGGTCAGTTCCTCGGTGACAAGCTTGCCATTGAAGTTGCCGGACAGCTCCACACGCCGGGCGTTGATCTGGCCGTTGAACACGCCTGTTGCGTCAAGGATGACCTCGACGGCATTCAGCTCGCCGGTAAAATGACCCGCAATCAGGACCGGGGCCTCGCCCGCGTCCAGCTTGCCCTCCATCACCATGCCTTCAATGATTGTTGTTGCTGTGCTCATGTCCCTGTGTCCTTCATGCGGGCGTTGCTGTTGCGCCCCTAATAATTCCCCTGGTCCATCCAGGCTTGGTTCGTCTCAAACCTCGTTGTCCGCCATGTCGACCGGTCAATCGGCTGTTGCATCTCCGGCGCCCTCGGCCTCCTCGACAGGCTCGGCGGTGCCGACCGGTTCCTGCCAGTTATGGACCACCCGGCAGTTCAGTGCCGCACCGCGGTCCATCTGCAGGCTCTGATAATGAATTTCACCGGCAATCTGCGCTGTCTCGGTTGCCCAGATACTGCCTGCCTGCATGATGCCGTCATAGGCCCCGCCAATCACGACAAGATCGCTGGTCACCTGTCCGGTAAACTTGCCGGTCGCCCCGATCGACAGCTTTTCCGCTGTCAGGTCAGCCTCAACTGCGCCCTCGATCTCGATCGATTTGACGTTTGAAATCGTGCCGACAAATTTGGCATCGGCTCCGATGATCGCTCTGCTCCTGTCCATCTCGCTCTCCCTTGAATTTCTGCTTCGCCCGACGGGCCGTCATCCTGACAAATACACCGCGCTATTGCGGGCTTTGTGCGCTCAATACTAGCGACGACGCTTGCGGAACTTTGCCGTCACATGCGCCCCATTCTCAACTTTGATACCGCCGGTTTTGATCACCCCGTCAAAAACGCCGGTATCGGTGATGCGAAGCGTTTCAGCATTCACCTCGCCATTCACCGTCCCGGATACCACCGTTTCCTTGGCCTCGACCGACCCCGTCAGTACGGCCTGATCCTCGACGTAGAGGTTCCGGCACTTGATCTCACCTTCCACGCTGCCGGCCAGAATAATGTCTCCGACCGACGTGACGCTGCCGGTGATTCGCATGTCCGTGTCGATTAGTGATGCTTCACTGGCACCTTGACCGTTCTTTTTGTCACGGTCGAACATGGCATCCTCCTGTAATCACGTCGAAAAAAAATCTGGCCAAATTTCTTCACCAAATCACTGATGGAAAGGTAACAAAATTCGCATATTGTCGTTAACGGATTCGTACAACCTTGCCCCGACGTTTGGCTGCCTTGGTAAACGACGGGGCTGACAAAAAGTTAAGTGAAATCCGGAATTCTCTGATGGCTGAAGACGTAATCGACATTCGCAAACGCATCGAGGATATGCGCAATGAGGTATCGTCAGCCCTGGCTGACGACAGCGACGTGGTGATCCCCTCGCAGCCGGCCGGGGAGGTTGCTGAATTTTCGGTTCCCGGGGTCACAGCGACCTCGGCGGCAGTATCGGCAGCGCCGGTCCTGGCCCGCGAAGCAGCGCAACCGGCACCGGATCTGGAAACAATGCGGCGGACCAAAGGGGCGCTCGATGACGCCTTGCAGCTACCGTCATTCCAACTGAATGTCCGCAATCAGGGCATGAACAAGGTGCTGCTGTTTCTGGTCGCCTGCCAGCTGATCACCAATGTGTGCCTGATTGCCATCATCTGGCAGAAGCTTGGTTAGGTGATGCCGCGGGTCCTGAAGCAACTGCTGCAAAGACTTTCGCCGCCAGTACTGCGAAGCAACAGCCCTGACCGGCCGATGGTCGTGCGGCGACAGAACTGGATTCTTCAGGAAACACGCTTCCTGTTCCTCACCCGCAAGGGTCCTGTCGAGATCATCCTCAAACCGTCACTGATTCTTGGCATCGGCTTTGTCGGGCTTGTCGGCATCACGGTGATCAGCGCGACAACGCTGTTTGTCGGCTTCAAGTCGGTGGAAGTGGTGCGCAATGAATCCATCACAACGGCCGAGGCCAGCGCCCCGACATTGATGGCCGACGGCGGCGACGGCCAAATGCCGGATGCCGCCCCGCTCGAGGATGCGCCGGCGCTGACAACCACAACCCCACCGATGATCGAGCCGGTGATATCGGAAGTCACAGCGGCGACCGTCACACTGGCGGCGGCAACAACCCCCGCGCCATCAATATCCTGGCCACCATCTTCGGCGGCTACGGACAGTGTGGCCCTGCCGCCACTATCGGCATTGGTACCACTGGCGCCGCAGGCTGCAGAAAACAGCACCGGCCGGGACACAATGCCAGCGAAAAATTATGCAGAACCGGACAGTTTGATCCCGGTACCGCCGATGCCAGATCTGCGGGATAATGATGACGCCGCCGATGTAGCCACAGCCACCAGCTTCCTTCACATGCCAGATATCATGTCATTTGTCAGACCGGGAGGCGCGCCCGCCGAAAGTGAGGTGGAAGTCATTGCGATGACAACCGCGTCACCGCCCGCGGTACCGGAACAGGATGCACCCGGCCTTGTGCCATTCAACCCGGACAACAATCTCCCGGTGGTGACCGATGCCAGCCGTCAATACAAGCTGTTGCGGTCGATGGCGCGCGAAATCCGGGGCATTCGCCAGAGCCTGTCGGAGATCGGCCTGCCGGAAACAAATCTGCCGGAACTGGGCACGCTCGATCAGTTTGTCGAGACCGCCGATTTCGCCGGACTTGCGATGGCTGTCGAGGCCCACCGTTCGCTGCTTCGCAAGGTGCCGCTCAAACCGCCGATGCTGTATTTCTATATTTCCAGCAATTACGGGATGCGCCGCCATCCGGTGCTGAAGACCAAGAGATTTCATCATGGGATCGATCTTGCCGGCACCTGGCAGGAAACCGTCCATGCGCCAGCGCCGGGAACCGTAATCCATGCCGGCGCCAAGGGATCCTTCGGCAAGGTTGTTCAGGTCAGACATGCCTATGGCTTTGTTACCACCTATGCCCACCTGGCGAAGATCACCGTGCGCAAGGGAGCCGATGTTGTACCCGGCACCGTGGTTGGCAAGATGGGGCGCACCGGCCGTGTCGAAGGCGCGCACCTTCATTACGAAATCAGACTTGGCGACAAATCCATCGATCCGAAGAAATTCTTCGCGATCGGTCACCGGATTGGCGTTGGCGGGGAATTGATGCTGGCAACCGACCAACCCTAGGCCAGGATGTTGGCCCTGTGACCAGTTGCCCACCAAAAAACAACTAACATTACCGCACACAGCGTCGTTACCGGAAACGGAGCATGGTTTGTCAGTTCGTTCCGACAGATCGTGCAGTGGCCAGCGGAGACGAAGATGACAGGGCGCATCCTGACAAGGAAGATCATGATGGCAGGCGCATTGCTGGCCCTGAGCGGATGCAACATGTATGTGATCGATTTCGAGAACAAGCTCCCCGATGGCTCGGTACTGGCGCCGAAGGCGTCCATGCCACCGCCACCACCGCCGCCGCCGCCCACTCCTCTGGAAGGGAGTGATGATGTGGCCTTCATGGACAGTACCACGGCACAGCTTGAAGGCTGCCGCGTTATCACCGGTATCCGACTGTTTCATGACGGCATGTTTGAAGACGGGCTGATCAAACTTCGGAACGCCGCTGTTCAGATCAACGCCAACCGTATTATTCCGCTTCGTATCGTGGAAAGTTCGGCAAGCTCGGTGCCACATGTCTACAGTGCGAAAATGGCACGATGCCCGGACAGCAAGGTGGAGACAGTCAATGGGTGAGGTCATTTATCTGCCGACCGCGGCCCGCCAGACAACCGACCCGGCCGACTATAAAGGTCTGACAAAGTCGGAAATCGCCCGTCTTGAGGCTATCAGGGACAATGTCGAGGCCCTGCTCAACATGGTGGCCGGCATTCGGCGCGACCCGGAAGCGGTTGCCTATGCGGCGGCACGTTTCGGCCTGATGCGGATGTATTATCTCCATGGGAGGGCGGCGACCATGGCCTTCGCCGACCGCTGCATAGAGACAGCGGAAATCGCCGAGGATATCAGCCAACGCTGAACATTATTCCGAGTTCTTGCCCTTTTCACGCTTGCACTTGCATGCCTATGATTGCCAATGCGGCACGGATCATGGCCTGTCAATAGGCCGGGGTTATGGGAGGAATGTGCATGCCGGGGGCCATCATCACCAAAAAACGCATGCTGCAGATCCTGAGCCGGTCAAGCGGCAGCGACAGGACAAGCCGTATCTGTGACAGATTCCTGTCGACGATGATTCTGCTGAATCTGCTGGCCGTGTCACTTGAATCCATCGACGCACTTAGCGCCGCCTATGGCGACTTCTTCTTCGCCTTCGAGATGGTCTCGGTAACGATTTTCGGCATTGAGTACCTGCTGCGGATCTGGAGCATGGCGGCGAATGACGCCAGCCGCTACAGCTCGGCGGCCGGACGGCGGCTGGAATATGTGTTCAGCTTCACCGGTCTGATTGACCTGATCGCCATTCTGCCAAGCCTGCTGCCGCTGATCCTTGGCGAGGTCGACCTTCGCTGGCTGCGGGTGCTACGCCTTGTCAGACTTCTGAAAATTTCGCATTACTCCACCGCGCTCGAGGATCTGATCGCGGCGGTGCGCTCGGAAAGCAGCGCATTCGGGGCCGCGCTGTATCTTTTCTGCATCGCTCTGTTTGCTTCGAGCTCGCTGATGTATGTTGTCGAACATCAGGCGCAACCGGAGAATTTCTCCTCGATTCCGACAACGATGTGGTGGTCGCTTATCACCCTGACGACTGTCGGCTATGGCGATGTCTCACCGGTCACCCCGGTCGGCAAGCTGGTCGGCGCCATCACCGCGGTGATGGGTGTCTGCGTTGTGGCCTTGCTGACGGGTATTGTCGCCTCGGCCTTCTCAAACCAGATTTCCCGTCGCAAGGAATTATTTCAGGCGGAAATCGTGGCGGCACTCAGCGATGGCGTGATCACCGAGGATGAAATGGAGAAGATCGAGGAGATGCAGAAGCGTCTTGGAATGTCGGATGAGCATGCCACCGCCGTGATCGAACTTCTTCGCGACAGGCATGTGCCAAAATAAACGCCCCCGAACGGCCAATCTACCTAACATTTCCGTCACCGCGTCGTCTCAGTTAGCGAGGAGGCGCGTCATGCACGACATCATTTTGCCGCTGATCAACCGGAATGGTTTTGCGCCGCGATCAGTCGAGGCAGGGCGCGTGATCATCGCGCCGGGTGAAGCGACGTCACTGCTGTTCCTGTTGCGCGCCGGCGAGGCCCGCTCCTCGGACGGCTCATGCCTTGGCACGGGCGACATACCCAGCCTGTGCGAGGCGCTGGCGCTGGATCGCTATCACTCGACTGTCGAAGCAGTTACGGCCTGTGAGCTGCAAGTCATACCCCTGCAGGATCTCGAATTGGCAATCAGACAGGGCGGGCGCCTTGCCTTGCCGCTGTCACGCTCGATTGCCGCCGAGGTGACACAGCGGCGGCTGGTGGGCTGACGCAGTATGCAAAACGTTACCAGCATTTCGCTTTTCCATGGCGAGGCCCTGTTTCGGCCCAGCCAGATGGCAACGCATTTCTATCTGGTCGAATCCGGACTGATTCAGGTTCTCGACCGTGATGGCCATGCGGTGAAACGACAATTCGGGGGCAGTGAGCTGTTTGGCATCCCCGAAGTGCTGGCCCGCGGGCATTGGGATCTGACAGCCGTGGCTGAAGGTCCGACGAATGTACGGCGGTTTCCGGCCGAAGTGCTTTTCGCAACCCTTGCCGACATGCCGGGAGAACATGGTAGATTCCTGCATGGCATCGCTGCCATGGCATGACATTTGCAACCTGCCTCCTGTCGTTACGGGAGGACCAAATGCAGGACAAGTTCATTGCCATGGAAGAGGTGATTGTCGAGGATCTCGGGGATGAAATCGCGGCTGAGGAGCAGCCATCAGCCGTACCGACGGCGCTGCCGATGATCGAGGTCACGCTTTTCGACGAGACCGACCATCCTGCCGGCACCTATCGACGCCCGCTTCACAGCTATCTGTAATCCGACCCTCATATAGGCCGACAGATTCCGGGCCGACAGATTCCGGGCCATCTATACCAGGCCCGTTTCATTGTATCCGAATATTATCCGGCCATCGCAAGACGTGCCCGACGGCGACGCTCGGATGAGGACGGGATCTTCAGCATCTCGCGATATTTGGCGACAGTCCGGCGCGCCAGCCTGACGCCCTTGTCCGATATCATCCCGGCGATGGCATCATCGCTCAGCGGCTTGCCAGCCGGCTCAGCCTTGATGATCGACTCGATCATGTTCCGCACCGCGGCCGCCGCCTTGGCGTCGCCTTCATCAGTGGCAAGCGACACGCTGAACAGCGATTTCAGCGGAAAACATCCCTTTGGGGTCGCCATCAGCAGACCACTGGTCACGCGGCTGACCGTGCTTTCATGCATGCCAACCGCCTCGGCCACATCCTTCAGGGCAAGCGGCCTCAGCGCCGACAGCCCCTCGGTCAGGAACGCCGCCTGCTGGCTGACGATCTCGCCGGCAATCTTCAATGTTGTGCTGTTGCGTTGTTCCAGTGCCCGGCGCAACCAGCGCGCCGACCCGATAGCCTCGGCAGCGAACTGCGCCCCCGCCTCGGCGGCCTTGCCACGCGATGCCTTGCCAATTCTGGCGGCATAGTCCTCATTGATCACCAGAGCCGGAAGGGTCGAGCGGTTGAGATCAACAATCCACCCGTCCTCGCCGCGCGTTACGATGACATCCGGCGCATGGACGCGAAGAGGCGTCGATTCATAGGCTTCGCCGGGTTTCGGATTGAATTCACGGATACGTTTCAGGCAGCAGGCAATCTCCTCCGCCTCGGCATCAGCCCGGCGGGCCAGCTGCGCAATGTCGCCATTGGCCAGCATCTGCAGATTGTCGAGAACAACTTCCATCACCGGGTCGAGAAGGTCACGTTCGCGTGCCTGGATACGAAGGCATTCGGCAAGATCACGGGCAAAGACACCTTCCGGCTCCAGCCGCTGGACAAGGCCAAGCACCTCTTCGACGTCTGTCACCTCGGCACCGCACATGGCAGCAATATCCGCCAGGTCACGGCCAAGCCAGCCTGTTGGCTCGAGAGCCTCGGCAAGAGCATAGGCAATCACCCTCTGGCCCGGATCGAAAATCGTCAGGTCGATCTGCCGGAGCACGCATTCCATAAGGCTTTCCGGCCCCTGTTCGGCCAGGTTGGCAAGCGCGTCCCAGTCCATGTCGGCCGGGCGACCACGCTGTGCATGGCCGAAATCCAGCCCCTGCGAGCCGAACCGGTTCTCAAGATCGGCATTGGCCGTCGGATCATCGCCAATCGCCGCGCCACCAGAGATGTCACGGTCCAGCTCGGCAGGTTCCTTCGCCTCGGCCGGTGATTGTCCGTCTGCCGGCGTGTCAACGCTGTCACGCGGGCCAAGGTCGCTGGCGGTATCGTGCGACGGTCCGCTTTCAACCTCCAGAAACGGGTTCTCCAGAGCCTGGTCCTGAAGATAATTGCAAATATCGAGATTGGTCATCTGCAGCAGCTTGATCGCTTGCTGCAATTGTGGGGTCATCACAAGCGCCTGCTTCTGCTTGACCTGTAACGATGGCATCATTTGCATGTCGTCCTCCCGTGCCTTGCACTTCTGGGAGGATGATGGCGAGACAAAATTACCGTGACAAAACATCTATTTGACGAGATGATTTGTCAGAATTCAGACAAAATTAACTAATATTAATAATTAGTTAATGAATATGCATTCAGCGTGCCCGGGCTGGCTGTCAAGAAACAGACACCAATTTTTGCCCGCGCGGCATGATTTTGGCATATGTTTTGAATAGGCGGTCAGCCGCGAACCCCCGTGGTGAGGCAGGCCGCTCATCAGGCTCCGGAGGACCGACTGAATGCTGACCCTGTCACGTCAACGCCCGCCGCGTGGCACCACCTGTTATCGGTGCCGGGTGATACGGTTTTTCGTAGTCGCAGCCATCGGTCTGGCGATTTTCGCACTGGTCGCTGATGACAGGCTGCATTATCTGCAATCGGTAACCCCGATGCGCGCCGCACTCGCCATATGGGCCATCGGCATCGCCGGGCTGATCATCAAGATCGTTCTGTGGAAGCTTGAATCGCGCGAGGCTAGCGCCGATCCCGAACAAGGCGAACCGCCAGCTGCTTAGTGGGCAGGAAGCGGCCAAAAGTCCAGCCATTCAGGAAATTCACTGAGTAGTAGAACCGCCGCGCGTTGTTGTTGACCTGCCCGGTCCAATAGGGTTCACCCGATGTGCCGGGAAAAATCTCGGCGTCAATCTGTGGCGGACCACAGGTGGGACAAACCAGCCCTTCAAGCTCCTCGCGGTCGGGAAGTCGCCATGCGCCCCCCAGCTGCTCATTGGCGAGTTTGATGGCCTGCTCAATCTGTTCATGGTCGAGCGTCATCACCTCGCCACTGCAGGTTGCGCCGTCCCAGACCTGCCCAACCGAACAACGCAGCCATTCGATTCCGTGCCGCAGATCGATCACCAGATGGTCGCGTGTCATGAAACTGGCAGCATTGGCAACCGATGCAGTCAGCCAGAGTCCAAGACAAAGAATCGCTCCTGCCAGTCGCATTCACATCCCCTTACCTTGTCTTTGCCGCATTACACACCGGCGGGCAGCCCACAACAGACAGTCATGAAATGACCAATCTTCATCGCCAACGCCGTCATCTGATGTTAGTTTAGCAGAAATTAATGAAATGTTCCCTGCAAAGTCCTGTTGCGGTTCGGCCGCTTTGGTATGGATTTTGCTACGCCTTTCACCGCATGCGCATGTAAAGGGACAGTGACATCATGGATATCGCATCACTTATTGGCCTTCTGGGCGCCATCGGGATGATCCTTGGCGCGATGATTTCCGGGGGCGGCATCGGTCCATTTATCGACGTTGCGTCGATCCTGATCGTGTTTGGCGGCACCTTCTTTGCTGTCATGTATACGGCTCCGCTTCCTGTCTTTCTTGGCAGTTTCGGTGTCATGGCCAAGGCCTTTCTGCCACCCGTCAAGAAAATGGACGGGATGGTTGAGCGTATGGTCGACCTTGCCGGTATCGCCCGCAAGGATGGCATGATGGCGCTGGAGGGACAGGAAGTGCCCGACAAGTTTTTTGAGAAAGGCTTGCAGATGCTCGTTGACGGCGCCGACGAGGCAAAGCTCACGGCGCAACTGAAACAGGAAATCAAGTCGATGAAATCCCGCCATGAAGCCAATCAGGGCGTGATCAAGGCATGGGTCGACCTGGCGCCGGCCATGGGCATGATTGGCACGCTGGTTGGACTTGTTCTAATGCTTGGCAACATGGCCGACCCAAAGGCCATTGGCCCGGCGATGGCGGTGGCGCTTCTGACGACGCTTTACGGTGCCTTCATTGCCAACATTCTGTTTGCGCCCATGGTCACCAAGCTTGAAGGCTATACCGCCTATGAGATTGTCTACCGTGAAATGGTTGTTGAAGGTCTTCGTAACATCGCACGCGGCGAATCTCCACGTAACATCCAGGATCAACTTCTGTCCAATCTGCCACCAAAGCTGCAGGAAAAGCTGGCCGCGGCCTGATCTGATCAGCCGCGTGCCGCCGCCACCGGTGGCCCGATGGAACGGGAGAGGGAATCATGAACGACCTTGTCGAAGAAGAAGTCGAAGAGCAGGAAGAGGAAGAATGCCCGAAATGCCCGCCTGTCGGCGCGCCGGCATGGATGGCGACCTTCGCCGACATGGCCACTTTGCTGATGGCCTTCTTCGTCCTGATTCTGTCCTTCGCCGAATTCAACGTGCCGAAATTCAAGCAGATCTCGGGCTCGCTGAAGAATGCCTTTGGTGTGCAGAAGATCGTGCCGATTGTTGAACAGCCGAAGGGCACAACCGTGCTGTCGCTGAATTTCAGCCCGTCGCCCTCGCCTTCGGTGACCCAGGATATGACGCAGCAGACAACCGATGTCACGAAGCCCGACCTCGATGTGAAACAGCGCGAAAAGGACCAGGATGGCGGCGAAAGCGAAGCTGCCGAAGAGGTTGTGAAAGCGTTAGAGGATGCCATCGCGCGCGGCGATATCGAGGTCGAGGTTCTTGGCGAGAATGTCGTGGTCAATTTCACCCCGACCGAAGCCAAGGATGAAGAACTTCCCAACCTGTTGCAGGAAACGCTGGAGGCCATCGACAAGGCCAAGAAAGCCGCCGGCAAGGCGGAACAGGAAGTTCTGTTCGGCGGGCTTGAGCAGAAGCTGGCACAGCTTGCCGCCGCCGCAGACGCCGCCATGCAGTCTAACAGTGCCGCCTCTGCCGAGGCGCAGGCCGAGGCGGAGCAGCAGAAGGAATCCAATGAGAAGGCCGAGATCGCCGAGGATGACCTGAAGGTCGCCCTTCGCCAGGAGATCGGCCAGGGTCTGGTCGCTGTTGACCGGCAGGAAGACAAGGTCATCATCACGGTTGGTGCCGGCGGGGCATTCCCGTCAGGTTCGGCCGAACTGACGGAAGCTGCCCGCAAGATCATGGAAGAGATCGCCGGCGTCAATGAAGCCGGATCGGGAGAGATCACCGTATCCGGCCATACAGACAATGTCCCGCTGATCTTCGGCTCGCAGTTCCGCGACAACTGGGATCTGGCGGCCGCGCGCGCCTCCAGTGTCGTGCAGGCGCTGGAAGATACCGGCAAGGTGCCGGCCGGCCGTATGCAGGCTGTCAGCTTTGGTGAATCGCAGCCGGTCGAAACGAACGATACGGCACGCGGCCGCGCCACCAACCGCCGGATCGAGATCGAAATCAACTATTGATCGATTGTCGGGCTGTGGTCTGCCTTCGTATCAGGTCAGGCCAAAGGTCAGGTCAGGCCGACCGATCCAGCCGCCAGACCGAGACAGGCACTTGTTGCCAGCACCCTGATCATGCCGACCCGGAAAATGACGATGGCGACGAAGGCGGCAATGGTGATCGCGCTGGCCAGCGGATCAAAGCTGGTGATAGCCGGCAGTTGCAGCGTCCTGCCGGTCACCGGCAGTGTCACCTCGACAAGATCAGTGAACATCACCCGCAATCCGAACCAGATGGCAAGGTTCAGCACCACCCCGACAACGGCAGCCGTGATGCCGGTCAGCGCGGTGGCAAGCAGCCGGTTGCCGCGCAATGCCTCGATATAGGGCGCGCCAAGGAAAATCCACAGAAAGCACGGGGCAAATGTAACCCAGGTTGTGACCAGCGCGCCCAGCGTGCCGGCCAGCATGGGATCCAGCATGCCGGGGCTGCGATAGGCGCCGATGAAACCGACAAATTGCGTGACCATGATCAGCGGGCCCGGCGTGGTCTCGGCCATGCCAAGACCGTCCAGCATCTCGCCTGCGCTGAGCCAGCCATAATGGCCGACCGTCTGCTGCGCCATGTAGGACAGCACCGCATAGGCACCGCCAAAGGTCACCACCGCGACCTGGCTGAAGAACATTCCCTGCTGGACATAGATATGACCGGCACCAAGCCACCCATGGAGACATATCACCGGGGCCAGCCATAACACGGCACAGACAATGGCCGCCCGCAGGGCGCTACGGTTCGTCGGTATGACGCCATGGCTGTCGATGCGACGATCGATGATACGTTGATCACCGGCAGAATCAGGGTCATCACCGCCGCCATCCGCAGGCACTCGCCACAGCAGGGCGGCCAGCGCCGCCCCCAGGATAACGAGCGGGAAAGGTACACCGAAAACAAAGCTGGCAAGAAAGGCCGCTGCGGTGATCACGATCAGCCGCCCATGCCGCAGAACCCTGCCGGCAAGACGCCAGAGCGCCGTCACAACAATGGCCAGAACGGCCGCCTTGATGCCAAAGAAAACCGCCGTCATGGCCATCGTTTGCTGGTAGGTGACATACAGCATGCTGAGCGCAAGAACAATCAGCGCCCCGGGCAGGACAAACAACACACCGGCGACGACACCGCCCCGCACGCGGTGCAACAGCCATCCGAGATATATCGTGAGTTGCTGTGCCTCCGGACCCGGAAGCAGCATGCAGAAATTCAACGCATGCAGGAAACGCCTTTCGCTGACCCATTTCAGCTCCTCAACCAGCAGGCGGTGCATTACCGCGATCTGCCCGGCCGGCCCACCAAAACTGAGCAGGCTGACTTTCAGCCAGACAAGAAGGGCTCGGTCAAAGCGGACATGCGGCACAGCGTCCGCCGATACTTGCCGACTGGAGTGATCCTGCATCTGCGCCCTGCCCGTTCCGGTATCGGGCGGCAGTATGGACGAGGCG
>Ga0181580_10001970_pt1 | contig 16558 bp, 10 predicted proteins | sample 071ome_23_FD_132413 | JGI IMG/M metagenome (GOLD analysis project Ga0181580, IMG submission 132413) | Coastal salt marsh microbial communities from the Groves Creek Marsh, Skidaway Island, Georgia - 071403BT metaG (megahit assembly) | ecosystem: Environmental > Aquatic > Marine > Intertidal... | reverse complement strand
GTTGGGGCCACGATCATGTACGAGATCTTGTGCCTGCTGTCCGAGAGAAAGGCGACATCATGAGCATTGATTTCGAGGGCCGTACCGCCGTCATCACCGGTTCGGCCAGCGGGATCGGGCTCGGGATGGCAAGGGCCTGCCTGAGTCGCGGTATGCAGGTTGTTTTGAGCGACCTTGCTGAGGATCGTCTGGCCGATACCGTCGGGTCGCTTTCCGCCGAGGGCGCCCAGGTGGCAGCGCTCGCAGCAGATGTCCGCAACCCTGCTGATCTGGACGAGCTGCGCGAGCTGGCGCTCTCGCAGTTCGGTCGTGTCGATCTGGTGTGCAACAACGCCGGCGTTGGTTTCACGAAGCCGCTGATCCAGTGTGAAGCAGCAGACTGGCAGATCGTGCTCGACGTCAACGTGCGTGGAGTCGCCAACGGCATCCACGCCTTTCTGCCGTTCATGCTTGAGCAAGGCAGTGGCCACATCAGTGCGACTGCGTCGCTGTCGGGCCTCATCGGTGATCCGGACTTAGGGGTGTACAACGCCAGCAAGTTCGCCGTCGTTGGGCTCATGGAGGGACTTGCGCATGATGTGCTCGGCACCGGCGTGTCGGCTTCGGTGCTCTGCCCGGGTCCGGTTGCAACCGATCTCATCCATACGTCAGCGAACCAGACAGGAGTTGGTGCAAACCCGGATGTTCATGAGTACCTGAACCGCGGCCTGCACCCCGACGACGTAGGCGAGTTCGCAATCCGCGGTATCGCAGAGGGACGCCACTGGCTCTTCCCTCATCAGGAGCTCACCGAGCATCTGATGCGCAGTCGTACCGAAGCAATGCTCGACGATGGGCGGCTTTACGTCGATCCGGTGGAGTGGACCGAGCAGTCGTAAGCGCCGAATTTGTGATTCCGGTTCAGCTGTACCGGACCGTCGAGTAGCGCCGCGGGAAGCGCATGTGGCGGTTCACGCAGCCACAGCGAAGAGAGAGATCGTCGCAATTGCCAGGCCGACGCCCAACCATTGCCAGCGTCTGACTTGCTCACCGTCGAACCGCCAGGCGATCGCAATGGTCGCAGCGGGCGCGAATCCGAGTATCGCAGCGACCACTGCCACGTTGCCTCGCTGGAACGCAATGGTACTGGCGATGATCGCAGCAATTTCGATCAGGCCCACTAGCAATGCAAAGGCCCGAAGATCGGCGCTCCCTGGAGCCATACCGCCGAATCGTGTTGCGACGAGCGGGATCAATGCGACCGATAGCGCTTGGGTGACGATGGCAGGCGCTGCCGCCGCTCCGTGATCGACCTGAGCAAGGCAGAGCGCCATCATGCCGATCAACAAGCCAGTGCATGCGGCCAAGGCGAAGACCGGGCTGCCTGCCACCATCCGTGGCCGTGGTACCCGACCCTCGGAAACGATGAGTACCACTGCCGGGATCGCCATTGCGACGCCGAGCCCCTCGAGGCTCGTCGGCGTGGACCCAAACGCTGGCGCAACGACTGCTGGAACGACCAGCGAGACCACACCGACGGTTGGAGCGGCTACCACCATAGGGCCGCGTTCCATGCTCATGTAGAGCAACGGGCGGGCACCTGAGGCGAAGCAACCGGCCCCCAGGCTCCAGAGCAGGTCTGTGTGGGTGAATGCCGTGACGGGGAAGATGAGAACGTAGGCAACCGAGACCACGACTCCAACGATCGAGGCCATCCACGCGATCGACAGGGCTGCACCCCGGTGGATCGTGCGGCGGCTGCCCAGACCGCCGACATAGTCAGCGACGCCGAGGAGAGACGCCGCGAGCGCAGCGAGTAGGACCGGCACGCAGAGAGACGGTTGCCTAGCCGAGCGGTTCCGTGCCGAGGTAACTGGCGTCGAGGAGGGCCCGGTTGGCCAAGAGTTCCGATGCGGAACCCGACATCGCGAGATCCCCGTGGTTGAGCACATAACCTCGATCGGCGACCGCCAGGGCCAAGTCGACGTGCTGCTCCACGAGTAGCACCCCGGCATGCGTTTCATCGGCGATGCGCCGCACGACCGGCATGAGTTGCTCGTAGATCACCGGTGCAAGCCCCAGGCTCATCTCATCAACCATGAGGAGCTGTGGCTCGGCGACGATCGCTCGCCCGAGTGCGAGCATCTGTTGCTCACCGCCGCTGAGGAGACCGCCGCGTCGTCCCATCAGCGGGCCGAGGGCCGGAAAGAACTCGACGGCTCGGTCGAGATTGACCTTGCCGGAGGTCTTCGCAAGCTGCAGGTTTTCACGGACTGTGAGCTGGAACAGGATTCCTCGGTTCTCGGGGACGTGGCTGACGCCGCGGCGAGCGACCAGGTGCGCTTGCCGGAGTCTGGGTACGGGTGGCCCCATGACGTCGACCGAGCCAGCCAGAACCTCGCCCATTCCGGAGATGGTCATCAGCGTTGTGGTCTTACCCGCTCCGTTTGGCCCGAGCAGAGCAACGACCTCGCCGGCATCGACGTGCATCGTGAGGTCTCGTACAACAGCAACACCGTCGTAGCCCGTATGGAGCGAGTCGACCGAGAGGAGGCGTTCGGTCATCGGTCAGCTCCGCTGTGGCCGAGGTACGCCTGGATGACAACGGGATTGTTGCGCATCTCGGTGGGGGAACCGGAGGCGACCAGTTTGCCGAACTCGAGCATATGGATGTGGTCGCACACGGAAAGGACGAGACCCATGTCGTGGTCGATGAGAAGCATGGTGTACCCCTCGCCAATCAGTTTGCGGAGCTGCTCACCGAACCATTGCGTCTCGCTCTTGTCGAGGCCGGCGGCCGGTTCGTCAAGGAGCAGAATCTTGGTGGAGGATGACACCAGCGCTCGTCCGACCCCGACCATCTTTCGCTGACCCTGTGAGAGCTCTCGCGGTTGGCGATCAGCGATGTCGTGAAGGTCGAGCAGTTCGATCACTTCCTCGACCCGCTCTTGTGCTTTCGCAGGTCGGAAGAAGTCGCGTAGTGCACTGGGAATCGTGAGCCGTCCACTGGCGACATCAAGGTTCGAGCGGACAGAGATGTCGTCAAAGAGTTCGAGCGTCTGCCACGTCCGGGTGAGCCCGTCATGGGCGAGCACGTGAGGCGCCCTGCCAAACACGTCCTGGCCGTCGAGCGCGACCCTGCCGCTGGAGTTGTTGGGCAGGAACCCGGTGACGGCATCGATGAACGTTGTCTTGCCGGCCCCGTTCGGGCCGATCAGGCCGGTCAGTCGGCCCCGGGCACAGTCGAGAGTGACATCGTTAACCGCCAGCAAGCCGCCGAAGCGCACTGTGAGATTCTCGGTCCGGAGTACGACGTCAGACATCGGCGCTCCCCCGTTTCGGCCCGGCAGTTCGCAGATCGAGACGTTCGAGGCCGCGTCGTCGACGAATGAAGTTCACGACCTGGAAGAACTGCCTGCGCTGGAAGCCGTCGATGCCTTCGTTGTTGTAGACAGCGGTAGCGATAAGAAAGAAACCAGCGACATACGCGGTGTAGGAGCCGACATCGATGAACCATTCGTTGGTCGCGATGATGCCGATGCCCTCGGCGAACAACGTGCCCGCTGTGATTGCGCCACCGACAGTCGAGATGCCCCCCAGGTACGCGAATGCCAGTACCGAGAGCGAGACGAAGATCCCGAAGGATGCGCCGGTGTAGGTGCCCAGTTTGTAGGCCGTGAGAGCGCCACCGAGTCCAGCAAGGGCTGCGGAAATACCGAAGGCGGTCAACTTCACCATTGCGACATTCACCCCGGCTGCGGCGGCAGCCCGCTCATTGGCGCGAACGGCCAGCATCTGTTCGCCGAGTCGAGATCGTCGAAGCCGCATGACTCCAACGCAGGAGGCGATCGTCAAGACGAGCAGGAAGATCCCGAAACCTCCGGTGGGGATCTTGTCATCGCCGAGGAAAAAACTGCTTGACGGGCCGAATTCGAGGCCCGCCACCTCCGGGGTGGGGGCCACCTTGTTCGTTCTCGAGAGGCCGAACCAGCCTGGCCGCTTGAAGAAGATTTCCTCAAGCGCCAGGCCACTGGCGAGGGTGACGACAGCCAAACTGGCACCACGCGTTCGCAACGACGGGAGCGCTGCCAACAACCCAAATCCGATGCCCGATGCGACCGCCAGTGGGAGGGTGAGCACGAGCGGCAAGCCGACGTCGGTGCCGAACGTGCCCACAGCGAACGCAGAGACACCGGCGAGCGCCATCTGCATGAGGGAGATTTGCCCGACGTAGCCAGTGACGACAACCAGCGAAAGCGCGAAGAGCACGCCGATCATCGAATTCTGCATGCCCGCTCGGAACTGGAACGGAGCGAAGATCGTCACCCACGTCGCGACGATGACGAGAAGACCGTAGGCCGAGAGCCTCCAGCGGGTGATTGGTGGCGCATATGCCTCGGGCAGCCGCTCGGCGGTGATCGAACCGCGTGAGGGCAGTGTCTCTCCTCGAACGACCATGGCTATTGCGATCACGAGGAACGGGAGGGCACGGCGGATACCGATGTCGGGGATCCAGTCGAACTCGAACTCGAGACGGAAAAGTTCTTGGTCGATGACTCCGAGCATGAGTCCGGCCACGGCGGCGACCACGAAGGACGACATCCGGCCGAGGAGGGCAGCGCCGAGCGACGAGATCAAGAGCACCGTGAACAGGTTGGGTGTTACCCCCGTGATCGGCGCCACGAGGATGCCGACGGCCCCAGCTAAGACCGAAGCAAGGACCCAGCTGATTCCGGCCTGCCGGTCGGCATTGAACCCGAGGAGCGTGGTGAACTGTTCGTTCTCGGCCGACGCTCGCGTTGCGATGCCGAATCGGGTGTAGCGAAAGAGTGCATAGAGCGCTGCCGTGACCGCCACCACGGTGCCAAGGAGCCAGAAGCGGTCCTGACCGACCCGAACGCCGAGGAAGTCGACTGGATCGTTGGGAAAGATCGGGTCTGCACTTTTGGCCCGCGAGCCGAAGCGAAGCACAACAGCAGCCTGCAGGAACAGCATGATGCCTACAGACGCCACGACCTTGGCCAAGATCGGGGCGTATCGAAGCGGACGGAAGATCGCATAGTGCGCAATCAGACCGAGGGCTGCAGCCGTGAGGAGCGCGATTGCGATAGCGATGCCTCGGCTCGTGCCGGACTCGCTGACAGCGATCATCGTCGGGATGTCGAAGAGTTCGATGTCGAAGATGCCCTCGATCGGCGCAACTGGATTGGGGAGGGGAGGGATCGGATAGTCGCCAGTGTCGACCAGTGACACGTACACGTAGGTGACGTATGTGGCGATCGCCCCGTGCCCAAAGTTGATGACGCCTGATGCTCGGTAGGCCACGACAAGGCCCAACGCGAGTGCTGCGATGATGGTCCCGGTTCCGATCCCGAACAAGACCGGCTGGAAGAAGACCTGGCGGTCAACGAGCGCGCCGAGGATCCAGGCGAGGCCGACTGCGCTCGCCAGGACAATTGCGATGCGCTCCGGAAGAGGACGATTGGCCATGAATGAAGAATTGAGGACAAGGGGGACGGCCGCAAGGCGCGACCGCCCCCTTGTTGGATAGGCCTAACCGAGAAGGAAGTCGAGCTCGGAGAAGTCGAGCTGGACGAACCCGTCGGGGCTGGTGAGCTGACCGTCGCTGACCGTAACCATCAGCGGGGCCATGTTGCAGGCACCGGTCCATGCCGAGGGGCCGGGGCAGGTCACGCTGTCGAGACCGGGAACCTCGGAGCTCGAGTAGGTGCCGAGCACGGCTGCGACATCGTCGCGTGAAGCGCCTGCGCCGGCAGTCTCGAGGACGTCACGAGCGACCCAGGTGCTGGCGAATGACCAGCCCGAGAGGCCGGCGTTCTGGGCATCGGACCCACCGTACTCGTCGAGGATTCGGTTGATCATTGCGACTTCATCGCCGCCGTCGACGGTAGGTGCCGATGACACGATCGGGCCGGACCAGCCGTCGAGGGCACCTGACGACACCACGTCTTCGGCCATGCAGAGATCGTTGGCGAAGGTGCGCCCTGCGTAGCCGACGGTGTCGACTGCGGCAGCTGCAGCAGTGCACTGGGCTCCATCAGCGAGGACGAACATCCACATTTCGTTGTCGGGGTTTGCAGCGCTCACCGGACCGGTGAGATCGGGCTCAAATCCCAGCGGCACAACCTCGTTGATGGCGATGCCGTTCGCATCGCCAATCGCCTCGAGGGCCGGAATGAACGGCTCAAACGCGGGATCGTCGGCAATGAACAGCGTGCCGTTCGAGATGCCCTCCCCTGCAGCGAAAACGAAGAACACCTGAGCGAGTCCAGGCAGGCCGGGGTCGACGGTGAAGACCCCTGGAGTCAGATAATCGATGAAGTCGTTGCCGAGCGTGAGAATCGGCATGCCTGCTCCGACGAGCACGTCATTCGCCGCTGCGGAGTTGGCGAGGAAACCTGCACTGATGACGAGGTTGATTGAATCGTCGTTGGCGAACTCTTGGGCACACCCGACGTGCGATTCTGGCGCATCGCCGGCACTGCAGATGACGAGCTCGATGTTGCCGCCGTCCTCTGCGTTGGCGTAGCCGACTACCGCCTCAGCGGCAGCAGGTACCTCTGGGAACGCAAGAAGCTCTTCGGTCTGCGCAATCATGCCGATCTTGAGGGGAGCTGCGGCTGGCTCATCATCGGCTGTGTCTTCGGCGGAGTCGTCGCCGCTGTCGGCGGCACTTCCGCCGTCATCGTCAGCGGCATCGCTCGCTGTGTCGTCGCTGGACTCCGCACTGGTCTCGTCATCGTCTCCGCAGGCAGCGGCGACGAGCACGAAGGCCAATAGGACAGCCAGCAGCCGGAGCCACCGGGATTGGTTGCTTTGCATGTGGGTTTCCTCCCCTTAATCGGCCGAAGCCGGGTGTAGTGCTACCACCTTTTCGGTGGGCACGGTCTTTGGAACGTTGGTCACCGGTTGGGTCCGGTCTCGAACGCTTCGTGTGCGATGCGCAGGTACGGGATGGTGTCGAGTGTGTCGGTGCCGGGAAGACTCCTGACCCGGTCGATGACATCGGCGAGATGGTGATTGCTCTCGAACCAAACCTCGGCTGTGGCGTCGAAGCGGCCGAGGGTGCGGGCCACCAGGCACGTCTCGGGAATATTGATGAGCGAATCCACCAGCGGACCTGCTGGCCCACTCGCTTTGATTGCCAATGCAGCAAAACCTTCGATGCCCATGGCCTCGGGAACGGGGTGAGCCTGGATCGAAACCACCCTGTTCGCAATGAGGTCGCGGACTCGGTCTCGCACTGCGGCCTGTGAGAGTCCGACCAGCGGGGCAAGGCCGGCATAGGTAGCCCGGCCGTCGGACATGAGTTCGGCGAGAAGTCGTCGATCGATATCGTCAATCTCCCGGCTACTTGCGACTCGCGGCTGGAGTGAAGGCAGGGCATCGAGTCGCCCGACCCCGGTCCAATCCTGCTTGTCATAATGCAGTGCTGTCGCAGTCTGCAGGCGGCGAATGCCTTCGAGTTCGCGAAGTCGATTAAGGGTGTCGAGCAGGTGGGCGTCGTCAGCACAACGGAGTTCAACCATGAGGTCGAAGCGCCCGGTCGTGGCCACGACAAAGACCGCCGTGTCGATTTCGGCCACCGCTGCCGCAAGCTTGTCGACGTGGCCGCTGGCTTCCACGAATGCGAACGTGAAGACTCCAAGCCCGAGGCTCGACGGGTCGACCCGGCCGGTGATGGTGATGATCTGCTCGTCAAGCAGGCGTTGTACGCGGGTTCGTACAGCGGCCTGTGAGAGCCCAACCCTTGGGGCGAGCGCAGCGTAAGTGGCTCTTCCATCTTCCACCAGGCCCCCGATAAGGGCACGGTCGATTTCGTCGATCTCCGATCGGGCAGTGTCGATCACGACTCGCCCCCGAGGTCAGCGCTGAGATGGCTGATCGCCTCGGCACTGAAGCCGAGCGGAATGCCATCGTGGGCCCCAACCAACGATCCGGTAAGCGTCGCGCTCGCTGGGCTTGCCAGAAATTGGAACACCGGCGCTATCTCCGCTGCCTTGCGGTAGTGGCCGTTGGCGGTCATTCGACGGATCAGCTCAGGCATGGGCGATGATTCGGAGTCCATCTCGCTTTCGACGATGCCCGGGAGCACTGCGTTCACCCGGATCTGGCGCGGCCCGAGGTCAAGCGCCCAGCTCCGCACCAGCATGTCGAGAGCGGCCTTCGATGCCGAATATGCCGCCATTCCGGGTACGGCAACGGTCCCGGCCGGCGAGCTTGTGATGATGATCGATCCTCCGTCGGTCATCCGCTGAACGCCGTGGTGCATCGCCCGAGCGAGGCCGAGCGTGTTGACGTCGATCACCCGCTCAAAGGTTTCAAGGTCGTGGTCGTCGATAAGGCCGGTCTCGGCATCGATGCCAGCATTGAGGATGAGGCAATTGATGCCGCCCTCAATCGAGGCAAAGGCAGCGGCGACGCTGGTGCTGTCGGCAACGTCCATGGTGAGTGCGTGGCCCCCGAAGCCGTCGGCAAGATCATCGGCGGCTCGGCGGCCGGTGATCGTGACCTCTGCGCCGCATGCCGCCAGATGCTGGGCGACCGCAAGGCCGATGCCAGCCGTACCACCAACCACCACGCAGTGCAGGCCGGCCACGCCGAACAGCGTCGTCGTATCGATTTCCCCCATCGCCTTCGCACGGTAGCAGTTGATTTCTGGTCTGTGAAGTGCCATTGTCGCTAAATCATTGGCTGGCTGTGGTTCCTGCCAATGAATTCTGTTTGAAGGGGGCGCATGCGCCAGGTTCTTGATCCGAGCGGCCAACTCGTCGACGCGCTGCCTGACCTCGACGACGTTGCACTCGTCGACATCTACACCAAGCTCCTATCGACTCGTATGGTCGATGAGAAACTCCTCAATCTGCAACGACAGGGCCGTATGCCGGCCTATTACCAGTGCAGCGGGCAGGAAGCGCACGTCGGAGCGGCACTTGCGCTTCGCGACGACGACTGGATTTTCACGGCGTACCGCGAACTCGGACTCTGGATCGCTCGAGGGCTCGGCCTCACGGCTGCGACCGGCTTTTGGCTCGGCATTCCGGATGACGATGAGATCTGGGATGTCAACGGATTCAAGATCACTCGGCTCAATGCCACCATCGGCACGCACCTCCCGCATGCTGTCGGGTTCGGATACGCCGAGCGGTTCAAAGGGAACGACACCGTGTCCATGGTGGTGTTCGGCGACGGGGCCACGAGTGAGAGTGACTTCCACGCAGCGATGAACTTCGCTGGCGTCTGGCGTACCCCGACAATCTTCCTCTGCCAGAACAACCAGGTTGCGCAGTCGACCACCCTCGACAAGCAGACTGCGTCTGAGACGCTCGCCCAGAAGGCTGATGCGTACGGGTTCCCAGGTGTGCGGGTCGACGGCATGGATCCGTTTGCGATGTACGCCGCCACTCTTGAGGCTCGCGAGCGTGCCGAACGGGGCGAAGGCCCGACCCTGATCGAGATGGTCACCTGGCGGTACGCCCCGCACTCGACCTACGACGGCACGCCGGTGTACCGGACGGAGGAACAGGAAGCACATTGGCGCACGCTCGACCCCATCGTCCGCACCCGCACATTCCTTGAGCACAAGGGTCTGTGGGCGGCCGAGCAGGAAGAGGCGATGCGGATCGAGTTGTCGGAAGGTATCGAGACCGCCATTGCCGAGCTTGAAGCTCGTCCCGGCGTCGGGCGCGACTATTCACCTCGCCACTTGTTCGATCGAGTTCCTCAGGTTCTCGTTGATCAGCTCCACCGAGAGCAAGACGACCTCGGAGAACCTCGTACCGAGTTCGACCCATCGGACATCTGGGTGGTGCCGCCGGAGCCGACGCCCGCGGGCGACACCAAGCGGATGGACCTCACCGAGGCGCTGAATTGTGCCCTCATCGACGGGTTCGAGGCCGATCCGTCGCTCGTGGTGTTGGGTGAGGACGTCGCACTTGAAGGTGGCGTATTTCGTGTCACCGAAGGCATGCTCGACCGCTTTGGTGCAGACCGAGTCATCGACACGCCGCTGTGCGAGACCGGCATCGTCGGCACCTCGGTCGGCATGGCGATGGCGGGCCTGCGCCCGGTAGCCGAGATGGAGTTTGCCGGTTTCGTGTATCCGGCCTTCGACCAGGTCATCGGTCATGTTGGCCGCATCCGCTGGCGCTATCGAGGCGAACTCACCGCCCCGGTCGTGGTGCGGTTGCCCGTCGGGACCAACATCGAGGCGTACGAGTTCCACACCGATTCGCCCGAGACCTACTTCGCCCACGCTCCGGGACTCACCGTCGTATACCCGTCGAACCCCTACGACGCTAAAGGCCTGCTGGCCAGCTCACTGAAGAGCCCCGACCCGGTCATGTTCCTTGAGTCGATCGCGCTCTACCGCGGCCTCTACGACGAGGTGCCGATCGATCACTACGAGCTTCCGATCGGCCGGGCCGCGACTCGTCGGGAGGGAACAGACATCACGGTCGTCACATGGGGGCCCCCAGTCCACGCTGCTGTTGAGGCGGCTGAGGCGCTTGCGGTGGACGGGGTATCGGTTGAGGTGATCGACCTCCGGACGATCTATCCATGGGACGTCGATGCGGTGCTCGACTCCGTCGAACGGACAGGGCGGCTTGTCGTAGCGCACGAAACCCATCTCACCGCCGGTTTCGGCGCAGAGATCGTGGCGACGATCACGGAGAGAGGCGCTTACTTCCTCGAAACGCCGCCAGTTCGGGTCGGGCATATGGATGTTTTCTGGGGCCCGACACGGCTCGAGAAGCACTCTGTCATCACTGCTGAGCGGATCGCTTCCGGTATTCGCCGGGCCATGAAGGGCTGACCATGGCATCCACGTTTGCCCTTCCAGCAGTCGGCGACACCATGGTCGAGGCTGTGGTCGAAGAGTGGTTCGTCGCCGTTGGGGACCACGTGGCTCTCGATCAGGTCATCTGCGCAATCGAGACGGACAAGTCCGTGGTCGAGATGACCACGCCATTCGCAGGCACCGTCTTGCAACTCGGCGGTGAGGCCGGAGCGACGATTGCGGTCGGAGAACCGCTGATCATTGTTGGCGAGAACGGTGAGGTTCCGCAGTCGCCCGCCGTTGGGAACGCTCCCGAATCTTCGTCCGCCGAACTCAGCGTTAACCCGGTGAGCCACTCCGCTCAGCCGCCCCAAAGTGGGCAGGCCGGTGACGTCCGTTCGCCGGTTCTGCGTCGACTCGCGGAAGCTCTCGACGTGCGAGTGGACGATCTTGTCGGCTCAGGCCATGCCGGACAGATCACGCGGGCGGACATCGAGGCTGCTGCCGCTGCACCTGTGCCGCAAAGGGCAGCAGCGACTCCAGCGGGCGTCCTTGCTCCGAGCAGAGTGGTGCGGGCGATGCCAAAGGTTCGCCGCGCCGCCCGCGAGCAGGGCATCGACTTGCAAACCATGATCGGGTCGGGCCCGGCCGGAGCGGTCTTGCTCGATGACCTGTCGGGCGGCACCGTCGCACTCCCGCTGGAGCATCGCGAGCGACTTTCGCCGCTGCGGCGGGCGATCGGCCAGCATCTGACCGAGTCCGTCACGACGATTCCACAGTTCACGTCGATGGTCGACGTCGACGTGACAGCGTTGTTGGAGACCCGCAAGGCGCTGCAAGCCCGGGAAGGCGTGCCGATTCCGCTCGACGCCCTGATCATGGGACTTCTTGTCCCGGTGCTTCGTGATCACCCTCGGATGAACTCGTCTCTCGATGAGGGGGCCGGCGAGATCGTGCTCCACGAGCGGTTCGATATCGGTGTTGCCGTCGACACACCTGATGGGCTGATCGTTCCGGTCGTCCGGGATGCTCACCAGTGCTCCACGACAGCGCTTGCGGCGGAGATCCTGCGACTCGCTGCTGCTGCACGAGATCGGTCGATTCCCCCGACGGCACTTACAGGTGCAACGTGCACGCTGAACAACGTTGGAGCAGTCGGCCTCGAGCAGGGAACGCCGATTCTCCCGGTTGGCACTACAGCGATCATCGCTCCGGGCCGGGCCCGTCCGGTGGTGTCGCTTCAGAATGGCGTTCCGGTTGAGCGTTCTGTGATGACGATGTCGGCAACGTTCGACCACCGGGTGGTCGATGGCGGCGACGCAGGGCGATTCCTTACCCAACTGCGCGATCATTTGCAGGTCCCTGCAATCGGGTTCCTCTAGGGGAGAGATGCACTACCGAATTTCGGCGATTCAAGCCTCGCTACACCGGCGGAATCATGTCGGCATCGTTGAGAAGGTCTATGCGCGAATTCGTGCTCGCTGGTTTGTTCGGCGTATGAACTCGACCGATCGTCGTAATCCGCGCTAGATCCGGCGAGCCCAGAGGGCTTTCACGTTCAGGCCCACAATGGGGAGTGGTTGGCGCCGGGTGACGGTGTCGTCGGCACACCCGCTGAGGTGTATCCCAAGCCGCTCGGGGGTTTTGGACGACAATTGATCCATCCCAAAGAGATTGGAGTTCTTGGGTGAACGAAAAAACGTGGATCAAACTCGGCGACCAAACTGCCGGCAACCTGCGAGCCTCGCAGAACACCTACATGCTTGCCGTCTCGGCACTCACCGCCATCATCGTGTTCGGGGACCTCTCCGACTCGTCGTTCTTGTTGACGGTTTCGGCGATCGGCGTCGGGCTCTTCGGCTTGCTGACGTTCGAGAATTCTCAGCAGGGCTTCATGGCGCTGATGAAGGGCATGCCAGATTCGATGGCGGGCACGGAGATGGGCGAGGCGTTCAAGCGAACGCCGTTCATCGTGTTCCGTCTCTCGAACGCCGTGCTGGTCACCCTCATCGCGGTGGCGCAGATCATTCAGGTCAACTGACCGACCGCCTGGTGGGGGATGAGGCGGACCTCTTCCTCGTTCCCCACCGGGCTGCGGCCCTGCGGGGTCGTCTCGGAGATCCCGATCGCAAGGAGGCTCGCTGGTTTGCTGGCGGGCCTCCTTTAGTTTCCAGATACTCACCTCGACGGTAGTTTTTACCTATGCGGGGTTGGGGGAAGGGCCGAAAGCGACGACATCGCCTTCGCAAACGCTCCGCGGCCCTGCTGGTTGCCACGCCGTTGATCTTGAGTCTGTCAACGCTCAACTTTTTGTCATCACGCGCGGAAGTTGGCGCTTCGGGAGTTGATGGCGAAACCGGTGGCGACATTGTCGTTCCGCAGACCATCTCAAGTGGCGACCAGGACTTCGCGATGATCTTTGATGGGTCGTCGCAGTGGGCTGTCGGCTCGGATGACGCAGTCTTCGATCTTTCTGGGACATTGACCTTTGAGGCGTGGCTCAAGCCGGAAAGCGCCTCCGGTTGTTTCATTCTGAAACGGCAGGTCTACGAAATGTGTGTCAACTCGTCGGGTTACTGGTTTGGCCTCGACGACAACTCCAGCGGATGGAACTGGTACCCAAATTCGGGGGTTGACGCCCGGTTGGGTGAGTGGCAGCACTTCGCGTTTGTAAAGAGCGGTTCCACTGTGACGTTCCTGCTTGACGGCCAAGAGGCCTGGACGGCGTCGGATGCTCCAGCGACGCTCGGTAACAGCAGCAACCCATTCGTACTTGGTTCGCAAAACGAGAGCGGCGCTGGCCTGTATTCCGGCCTCATTGATGAGGTGCGCGTGTGGAACACCGCACGATCTGTCGAAGAGGTCCGTGCGGACATGCATACGTATGGTCCGATCGATGCGACTGGCCTGGTCGCGTACTACGACTTCAACGAAGGCCCTTCCGGCACCACCGGAACAGGCACCGTTTACAACCGCGTCAGCGGAGCCAGCAGCGCGACGAATCTTCGAACGATCGGCAGTCCCACCTACACCGACGTCAAACAGATCACCAGCATCGGCAACAACACCGTCGTCACCTTCCCCCGTTCGTATCTCACTGCCGCCGGCGGCTGGCGAGTTCCGGCAGACGTATCCACTATCCGCGCCCTACTCGTCGGTGGCGGTGGTGGAGGTGGCGGTGACAATGGTGGTGGTGGCGGTGGTGGAGGTGTCTACGACTCCAATACCGATCCGATTTCGCTGACTAGTTCTGTCCACTCGATCATCGTCGGTCAGGGTGGATTGGGAACCACGTACTCCGATTCAGAGGGCTATTTCTATCGGTCGCTCAATGGGCAATCCTCAGAAGCATTCGGTCTCTCCGCGGGTGGTGGCGGTCTCGGAGGTAATGCCGATGGCGCTGGCGTACATGACGGAAAGCCGGGATCAGATGGCACTGCGGGCGGGTCAGGTGGTGGCGGCGCGTCTGAGACAAGCGGTTCCGGAGGAGCGGGTGGCCAAGGGGCTCGTGATGATAACGATGGAAATTCGGGGGGCGCTGCAGGGACAGATGGTGGTGGTGGCGGCGGCGGCGGTGCCGGATTCATCGGAACATCCGCTGGCTCCTCGACCACCGGAGTAGCAGGAGGTGACGGGCGTTCCTCAAACATCACGGGCTCCATCCAGTACTTCGGTGGCGGTGGCGGTGGAGGAAGCGAAAACAACACAGTCGGTGGCGGATCGGGCGGCCTCGGCGGTGGTGCTGCGGGCGGGTCTGATTCCTCAACCGGGGTCGCGGCATCTGGCTTGCCAAACACAGGTGGAGGTGGCGGTGGCGGCACGTACTTCACGAACAAACCCATTTTCGGTGGCAATGGTGGTTCTGGCATCGTCATCGTCAGCTACTCCACCGCAGCGAGCGACACATGCGCCCCCGAGGAGACCCAGTTCACCGATTCCTCGGGAACCGCGTATCGCGTGGTCGCCTTTAAAGACACGGGTACCTGTTCATGGACCGTTCCCGATGGCGTCACCTCGGCAGATGTTCTCGTCGTCGGTGGCGGCGGCGGGGGTGGCGGCGGCGGAGGTGGAGCTGGCGGCGTGCAGGAAGCCCTTTCCTACGCCGTCACCGCTGGTGCTGACATGACGGTCACCGTCGGTGCTGGGGGAAGCGCAGGCTCGAATATTTCAGGTCCTATCCAGACGGGCGGAGATGGAGCTGACTCCGTGTTTGGAACTGTCACCGCAGATGGCGGTGGTGGCGGGGGCGGTGTAGCGCAGGCCGGTCGATCCGGGGCATCAAGCGGTGGTAGTGGCCAGGACACAACGGCCGCGAGTGGGAGCGCCACGCAAGGTAACCGTGGTGGAAATGGACTGTCGACAGCCGGCTGCACACCAGCCAGCGGTGGTGGCGGTGCTGGTAGTGTCGGGCTTCAGGGCCAGCCAACCCAATGCAGTCCTCAGACTCCTTATGGCGGTGACGGAGGTGCTGGTGTTTCAAGCACGCTGCCTGGCGTCGTTTCCTATTTCGCTGGTGGTGGTGGTGGTGGGCCAAATAACAACTCCTACGCGACATCCGAACGCGGTTGGGGCGGAGGGGCTCGAAACAACCTCTATGGCGCCGGAGATGGCGCGAACGCTGACCGAGGCGTGGGAACTGCAGCGCGAGCCAACTCCGGCAGTGGAGGTGGTGGTGGTGACTACGAGGGATCTGGTGGCGCCGGCGGATCTGGTGTTGTAATCGTTCGCTACGTCGTTGAAATCCCGACAAGCGACTGCTCCAGTTCGACCTCAATTGATGGTGATGACACCGTCGTGACTTTCAGCGCAGGAAGCGCATGTTCTTGGTCCGTTCCGCCTGGAGTAAGTGCCCTCGACGTGCTCGTTGTCGGTGGTGGCGGCGGTGGTGGCGCAGATGGTGGCGGCGGTGGTGGCGGCGGTGGAGTGCGGTACGACTCGGGCAAGGGTGTTGCGAGCGGCACCGAACTCTCGATCACCGTTGGGGCCGGTGGAGCAGGGGGAGTCTGGGGTGACTCGGGCTCGAGTGCTGCCACGGGCTCCACCTCATCGCTGACTTGGTCTGGGGTCTCGTATGTCGCCAATGGCGGAACGGCCGGCTCCGGGTGGACGTCGACAAACAATGCTGCGGCAGGCGCCACTTCGGGTGACGGATCTGCTGGTCCGTCGGGAGCGGGCGGAGCCGGACCGGGCACGTGCGTTGATGGCGCTCTTTCACGCGGTACGAACGGCGGGTCAGGATTCACCTCATCAATCTCGGGACCGTCGACCACCTACGGCGGTGGTGGCGGCGGTGGCTCGGCGTCCGACACGATTCCGATGACATTTCTGAGTTCCAACCAGACTCTGGCCGTCGGCAGTCACGGTGGAGGCAACGGTGCTGCAGCTCTGTACGGCACAGTGGCCAGTACTTCGGGATACTTCTTTACGTCCGGAGCTGACGGAGTTCGCGGTGGCGGCGGTGGCGGCGGTTCCGCGTGCGGAGACATGAATTACAACAATGCTTCCTTCGGCACTCGTACATCCGGCGGCGCAGGTGGAGACGGTGTTGTGATCTTGCGGTACGCGACGCCGTCTGCGCTCACGAATACCTGCTCTCCGTTCACCTACGCCTCTGGTGATTACACCGTGGCCGAGTTTCAGGGTGCGGGAACGTGCTCATGGACAGTGCCGTCGGGTGTGACCTATCTCGACGCACTCCTCGTGGCTGGTGGCGGCGCCGGCGGCGGCGGAATCGGTGGTGGTGGAGGTGGTGGGGAGGTCGTCTCCCTTTCGGATCAG
>Ga0181580_10001961_pt1 | contig 16627 bp, 9 predicted proteins | sample 071ome_23_FD_132413 | JGI IMG/M metagenome (GOLD analysis project Ga0181580, IMG submission 132413) | Coastal salt marsh microbial communities from the Groves Creek Marsh, Skidaway Island, Georgia - 071403BT metaG (megahit assembly) | ecosystem: Environmental > Aquatic > Marine > Intertidal zone... | reverse complement strand
GGGTGTGGGTGCGCGCATGGGGGGGGTCATCGACGAGTCGTGATCGACGAAACACATCCACGGACGGACGGACGGACGACAGCGGGCGCAGCGGGGCGACGGACGACAGACGACGCGGGACGCTCGAGCGAGCGAGCGACTACGAACGGAAGGCGAGTGGTTAACCGAGCCCGTAGGTCGTGGAGGTCGTGGACGGAGACGGAGACGCGGACGGAGGAGCGCGCGGACGGACGGTAGAGAGCGCGGACGGAGGAGCGAGCGGCGCGCGCGCGCGCACGGGAAAAGAAGCGAGGGAGGCGTGGTTTTTGTGTTTGCGTTTGGTTTGGTTTCGTTTTGGGTGACGACGCGAGAGGGGCGCGACGTCGTTCGGTGGTTACGCGCGGGGCGTTCGTGAACGGAGAAGACGATTAGAATCGTCGTCGTCGACGACGGGGGCGATGAGCGAACACGAGGCGCCGGAACTATGCCCGCTGTGTTGCAACGAGATGGACGCCACGGATCGAGCGTTTAAGCCGTGTCGGTGCGGGTATCAGATCTGCGCGTGGTGTTGGCATCAGTTGATGGAACTCGCGAGTAAAGACGACGCGAAAGGGAAGTGCCCGGCGTGTAGGACAGAGTACGACGAGGATTCGATATCGTTCGACGCGCCTCCGGAGGAAGAGCTCACGGCGCAGAAGTCGAAGAAGAGGGACGGGAAAGGGGTCGGGGCGGCTGCCGTCGGAACGAACGGGGCAAAGGGCGCGATCGGTGCGGCGGGAAGCGCGGGGACTTCTAGAAAACATTTGCAGAATGTTAGGGTTATTCAGCGGAACCTCGTGTACGTGGTCGGTCTCAGCTCGCGTTGCTGCAAGGAGGAGGTGCTGAGGAAGAGCGAGTTTTTTGGCAAGTATGGCGACATTCTTAAACTGCAGGTTTCCATCAATAAACAGGGCAGCTCGTCGTACGCCGGAAGGGACGCCGAGAACACTGGTAGCGCGTACGTGACGTTTTACGAGGAGACGGATGCGATGAAGTGCATTCAGCACATTGATGGGACGCCTTTGGATGGTAGGATTTTAAGGGCGTGCTTTGGCACAACCAAGTACTGCAACTCATTCCTCAAGTATCTTCCGTGCAACAATCCAGACTGCTTGTACTTGCACGACATAGGTGAAGATAACGATTCGTTCACAAAGGAAGAAATGTTGGCGCACTACGGAACGAAGCATCAGAGCTTCCAGGAGGCGACGAGGGCGGCCTCTACCAGTGGCGGCGGCGGCGCCTCGATTGAGAGAACGTCTAGCTTGAGTTCCATTCCCGCACCCTTGACGGGTGGCTTGCGGGTGCCACCGCCTAGACCACTGATTCCTACGCCACCTGTGGGACCGCCGCCACCGAACGCTTTGGGAGTCGGCGTCCCAGTCGCCAGCGCGTGGCCTAGCCTGGGGAGCAGCAACTCTCCCTCAAAACCTGCGGCCGCTGCTCCGCCCGCCGCTCCGCCCGCGCCCTCGGCCCCGCCCCCCGCGCTCACAAAGGCGAACAAGTCGTCGATCCCTGCGCCGCGGGTACCCGCACCGAGAGCGTCCGGTGTGTGCCCGGTGCGACCGGCGGGTGCGGGAGGACCCGGATGGGGATCGACGAACTCGTCTTTGGGCGTCTTTGGGGGGCCATCGTCCGCGACGGCTGCGTCCACTGCCACGTCTACGACGAGCCCGTCGAGCGGTTCAAACTCTCCAACGTCTCAGTTGAAGACGAAGAACGGGTTCACGCTGCCGCAGCCTCGCAAGATAGCAGGAGTGACGGTGCCTGCGCCAAAGGCTGCCGCGCCGGCTGATGCGACGGTGCCGTCCGCACACAGCGCGCCGAGCCCCGCGGGAGCGGATGCGGCGAGCGCGTTCCCGGATGCGCTCTTCACCGATGCATTCAACACATCGTTAGACTTTGACCCGGGCGCCATACTGAGGAAGCACGTCGGCGCGTCGCAGCAGGGCTCCCCGGTGGAACAGCCGAGAGCTTCTCGATTTGGCTTTGCCCTCGAGGCTCAATCGCCTACGGCACAGGTTGCGCAAGCGAAGGATGGCGAGTCGATGTTCCGCGCTCTCTTACCGGGTGCGAACGTTAGAATCGCGACGCACGAGCCGTTGACGACGCAGCCGCCGAATAATGCGACGAGTATTCCGGCACCTAGACGAGGGCCGCCGCCGGGATTTGGCGGGGCGCAAAAGTAAGACTCATGGCACGAGCGAGTTTGAGGTAGACAGTAAAGCAAGCAGAGCAAATGTGTGGTTATTGTGTGCGATAATTCATTGGACATTTTTTGTGTAGCGTCAGACCGTAGATAATGGAAAACGGAAAAGCCTAACGTGGTGTTGAGCGTGCGCTCGAGAGCGAGCCCGCTCAGGGCTTTATTAAACAGATTTTGTAATTCTCAAGTCAACCTTATTTGATCATATTTGAAATTCGAGCTAGTGAACATGCGTGGAAGCGAACCGCGTCTGCAAGATTTCGCACATCTTACATGATGGACGACGCCTTGATGACGAGCGGTCTCGCTGACGCTAAATCTTCGAGTCCCATCTTCAAGTTGGCGTTCGCGCGCGCCAGAACCTCCTTCACCGACTTTACCCTCTTCTCCTCATCCACTCTGACCAAATCACCCTCAATCGTCACCTTGACGTCACCGCAGTACGTATCATCCCCATCCAAAGCACTCGCGCCTCCGTTCCATTCCTTGAGGGTGTAGGCTGAGTTGAACGCCGTCAAACTCGCCTTGACGCTATCCACAGAGACATCCATGAGAGCCGCGAGCTTGTCGACTTGAATCGACGCGTACATCTTCAAGCAGTTGCGCAACTTTGGCACTGTCGCATGCGACGCGACGACTTGGGAAAACGCACTCTGCTGCGCTTTGAACGCTTCTGCGTTATCGCCGCCGACAAACTTGGGCGACGCGTAAGAGAAGAGTTCGTCAAACAAGGCAGATTCGCCGCTCGTCATGCGGTTAATCTTGTCGCTATACTTTTGGTGCAAGGTGAGGGAAACAGACTCATCGAGCAGGTAGTTCTGTCCCGGAACGAGCGATAAAATCATCGCGAGGAGAGCGTACATTTGCTCTTGCTTTTTCAAGAGGAGAGGCAGTGCGTGAGGTCTGATGGCGCCGAACTTGATGCGCTCAATGTTTTGGACGCTCTCGTTCAAGTGTCGAATCGCATCCGTGTATCGGCCGAGCATAAAATAAGCGAAGCCGGCGTGATAGCGCGTGGAAACGTTCGCGCCGGCAATCTTGGTGAAGAGACCAGCCTTGTCCAAATCGATGGCGTCGAGCGCCTTCAACGCACCTTCGAAATCACCCTTGAGCACGTGCACGCGACTAATACCGATTTGCGCGTAGTAACCGAGGACAGTGAGGACGTTGCTCGAGGAGAGATCGTAACCCTCAGTCTCCGAGAAAGAAATCTCTCCCTTGCGTTCGCGTTCGAGGATAGCCTTGATGCCACTCTTGTCCACCAGCGTCTGCAACACGCCCACGACGCCCGCTTGGTCCCAAACCTTGGCGTCCAACGCCTTGAGCGCGCTCACCTCCTCCGGAGTACGCTTCGCTCCACCCTTGAACTGTTGGAACGACTGGTACTGGTAAACAAACTCATCAATCATCTCGAACAACCACAAAGTCGGAAGCTGCATGTTTGCCTCGCCAGTGGAGAGCGCGCCGAACAACGCGCAATAGTTGTCCCACGCGCCCTTGCGCTCCTCGGCGCTCGGCGTCGTCGCCGCGTGGATGTGTCTGTAGTACAATTCTGAGTACATCATCTTGAACATCGCATCGTTATCCGCCAAACCCGCGATCGCGTCCGCCTTGGGCCACGCCGACTTTTTGAAGAACCTCTCGCTGATGGCTGAAAAGGATCTTTCGTACACGCTCAGCGTCTCGTACACTGCGTCGTCGTCATCGTCGCGCGACATTTCAAATCTCCGTCAGTCTTTCGTCTCACAATCTCCGTCCGAATCGTCCGACGAATCTCTCGCTACACTCGCGCCGACGCCTCGGAGCGTCTCCCGGAAGCCACAGGCTTCGCAGCGCGCGTGAAAAACCCAAAAAAACAAAAATCGCGCTTCGGCATCGCGTCGTCGCGCGTCGCGTCGTCCGTGCCCGGGAACGCACCATTCTTATCGCGCACGTGCCCGTACAGGCACGTCACAAACTGTTTCACCGCCTCGGGGACGTCACCGGCGGACATTTCACCGTTCCGCGCGCGTCGTCTCTCTCTGCCGCCGCGCCCGCGACCTCGACCTCGACCTCGACCTCGACCGACCCCGACGGGGTGGTTTCTTTGAGTCATGACTCGTCACCACTCGGGACGTAGATGTCTACAGAGTGAATGCCCATACGTACGTCCAACAACCACAGCCAATCGAACGGACGCATCGGCGAGGACGGACGGCCGCCGCGACACGCGCGCGCGCGGCGACGGAGGGACGGACGATGGAGCGGGCGAACAAGACGTTCGTGAAAACGATCAAACGAGGCAAGGCTGTGCAAAAAGTGCGGCGGGAACACTACCTGCGGGACGACGTGTACGTCGGACACGAGGCGGCGGAGGAGCGGTACCGAGGAAAGGACCCGGCGGCGTGGGTGCTGCGACCGGAACGACGGAAAACGGGAAAGGAAGGGAAGGATGGAGAGGACGGAGAGGGAACGCGCACGATTGCCGTGATTGATACCAACGTCGCTTTGCATCAGATGGACGCGTTGGCGGACTCGAGGGTGACGGACGTGGTGGTGTGCGCGACGGTTATGGAGGAGACGCGCGCGAAGAGCCGAACGAGTTACGAGCGGTTGCGAGCGATGTGTCGAGACAAGGGGAAGAGATTCTTTGTCTTTAGCAATGAACATCACCGGGAGACGTACGCGCGGGATGAACCGGGGGAAACGCCGAACGATAGGAACGATAGAGCGATTAGACTGGCTGCGGCGTTTTACAGGAGAGTCATACCGAAGAGCGCGTGCGAGCGGGTGGTGCTCGTGACGAACGATCGAGGGAACGCGAGAAAGGCGAAAGAGGAGTCGGTAGAGGTTATGAGTGTCTCAGAATGGATCGCATCCATCTCGGAGGACGCGAGTCTGCGCGACTTGGTCGTGGCTGGTGGCGGAGCGGAAATTCCAGACGAGCGCGAATCCAAGAGAGCGAGGGGAGGCGCGGCGAAAGGAGACAAGGTTTTCAGCGATCATCTTAGCGTCGATGAGATTAAAGAAGGTTTAGTGAGCGGGAAGCTCATTAAGGGTGGTATCAGAACGTCTCGTTACAACCCTTTCGAGGCGTACGTCATGAATGAGGCGACGGGAGATAGCGTGTTGCTCGACGGCCGATCGGCTATGAACCGAGCCATCGACGGTGACGTGGTGGCAGTGGAGATTTTGCCAGAGTCAGATTGGGTTCGGCCAGGGTCCAAGCTCGTCACGGAAAGCACCACGGATGATGCAAGCAAGGAAGAGGGCGCGGATGCGGGAGGTTTGGCGCCAGAGACGGCGGACGAAACTGAAACAATTGCGGCGGCGGCGAAGAAGACAGCTGGCGCGGTGCCGACTGGTAGAGTCGTCGGGATTATCCGCCGTAATTGGCGAGAGAGAGGCTACGCCGCGTCGATCGACATGGGTAAAGATGGTAAAGGCCCAAACCCTGCAGCTGGAGGATTCGCCTCTCGCGTGCTGTGCGTTCCCAGCGACAGGCGCTTCCCAAAGATTCGCATTCAGACACGACAACTTGAGAGTTTGCTCGATCAAAGAATCGTCGTGGTGATTGATGATTGGCCCGTGGACAGCATGTATCCCGTAGGACATTACGTCAAATCTCTCGGATTGATCGGAAGCGTCGATGCCGAGACACAAGCGCTGCTTCTGGAGAATGACGTCGATGATAGGCCTTTCGCGCCCGCCGTCTACGCGTGCGTCCCGCCGCTTCCTTGGAAGGTGACTGAAGATCACCTGGCTGAGCCCGGTCGAGAGGATTTGCGCGATTTATTAGTTTGCAGCGTTGATCCTCCGGGGTGCAAGGATATCGATGACGCTTTGAGCGCGCGTCTGCTCGACGACGGGCGCATTGAAATCGGCGTTCACATTGCCGACGTCACGTCGTTTCTGTTCCCAGGGACCGCGATGGATGAAGAAGCTGCTAGACGTGGAACAACGACGTATCTCGTTCAGCGCCGCTTGGACATGCTCCCGGGGGCGTTAACGACCGATATATGCTCTCTGGTTGGTGAGCAAGAGCGTTTGGCGTTTTCCGTATTTTGGATACTCGACAAGGAAACAATGCTTCCGGATGAGAAAATCCAGCCTCGTTTTACCAAGAGCGTCATCAAGAGCGCGGCGGCCTTGACGTACGAGCAGGCGCAAACGCGAATCGATGATCTAACGATGAATGACGATCTGACGCTCAGTCTGCGTCGACTCCGTGATGTGGCGAGAAAACTGCGAAAACGCCGCATGGACAACGGCGCATTAACGTTGGCTTCGCCCGAAGTTCGCTTTGAAATGGACCAACAATCCAGCGACCCCCTCGATGTCGGTATGTACGTCACTAGAGAAACGAATCAAATGGTTGAAGAGATGATGTTGTTGGCGAACGTGAGCACGGCGGAGCGCATTTTGCAAGCGTATCCCACTGCGGCGATGCTTCGTCGGCACCCAATCCCTGAACAGAAAATGTTCGAGCCGTTGTTGAAAGCCGCCAAGGCTTGTGGCGTCGAACTGAACACGCAGTCAAACCAGACTCTCGCGTCCACTCTTGACGCCGCAGTTCGTTCGGAAGATCCGTACTTCAACACACTTCTTCGTCTTCAGGCGACTCGTTGCATGTCGCAGGCTGTCTACTGTAGCTCTGGTCAGTATGCCGGACCAGAGCGCATGCACTACGGTTTGGCCATGCCGCTCTATACGCACTTTACATCACCCATTCGCCGTTACGCCGACGTCATAGTGCACAGGCTTTTGAGTGCGGCCATCGGTTTGTGCCCTCGCCACGCGTCGCTCGAGGATTCAGATTCAGTAAAGGCGATTGCAGATGTGTGCAACGTTCGGCATCACAACTCTCAGCAAGCCGGGCGCGCATCTGTTGAATTGCACACGATGGTTTTCTTTCGCAAACGTAAGATTGTGGCTGACGCACGCGTCTTCAAGGTGCGTTCGAATGGGCTCGTGGTTTTTGTGCCAAAGTTTGGCATCGAGGGCCCGATTCTCTTTGAACAAGAGTCGACGACGACGTTGGACGAAGAAGCGATGGCGGTCACGAACGGCGGGAAGACGTGGAAAATATTTGATCAAATTACGGTACAAGTGGAGGTTGAGCACCTTCCAGCTCACCGCAGTAGACTCCTAGTCAGCATCGTCGACGACTCGACGCCGCGCGGAGAAGTTCGAGAAAATGAGTAGAGCTCTTGTCATAAATGCACTAGCGAATTGGATAGCAGTATTACAAAAGAAAACAAAATGTATGATTTACAGTAAGTTCCGGGTAGGATTTCCATCCAAGTTTACGAAAAGAACGGCGCCTTGCACGTGCACAGCCTTCTGTTTCCTTGGCACACGCCCTCGAAGGATGGGAACCGTTTCGAGAAGCTCGGCTCGGGCGGTATAGCTAGTAGTTTCGCTTGTTCCGAAGCGAGCAACTCGGCATTATCCTTGATTTTCAAAAAGTGTGAGTACAGCCTGATCGACTTGACGCAGTCACCCTCGGCATCATGAGAGTCGTTCACACCGCCGGCGAGAAGCGTACGCACCAAATGGTCCTGAGCGAAAACGCTCCACGACTTGAAGCGATCGTTCCACACTCGCCAGATACCAGTGAGATCTATCAAGTCGCCGTAATCAACCCCCCTCTCCAATTTTAACCAATCCTGAACGTCTTTCAACACGCCTTGCCCGACGATGACGCTGTCCTTTGTTAACTTTGACTTGACCAACGCCAACGCGTCCTCAAACGAGACTCCCTGCTCGTCGAGTAACTCCTTCGTGATGCCCGTCAGCGGCGTGAGATAGCTCACCACGTTGTCAACTTTGACGTAGCAGTTGAGCAGCACGTTTTCATCCGAATCTACAATCGCTATTTGCGCCACCGATCGGTCGTTGTGCGTCGTTCCAGTGGCGACACACTCGACGTCAATGGACACGACGTTGGTCGGGAAGCTTTGCGGCGACGCCATTCCTCGCGCGCGGTTCGGTGTGCGGGCGTGAAACGCGTGTGGGTTTGTGCCTTGTCCCGTGGCGATGCGCGCGATGCGAGGGAAGCCTTCACCACTCGGTTAGCGTCCCGAGACGCCGAGTTGTGGGGGCATTCGTTGACGAGAGCACTTGGGAACACACAAAGGCGTTTTCTGCACTTTGAGACGCGCCAGTCCTCGTCGCAGAGCTGGTCGCGCGACGACGGCGACGCACTCGAGGAGGAACGAACAACGGGAAGAGGGAAATTCGCAATCATTTCGCGTTACATTCTACTATTGTCGTCGAATACTACGTACTGTACTTGTGGATGGGTTCGTCGTGAAGATGAAATCAAGCGACGAAATGCGCGCGCCGTCGGGTACATGCGTGTGCGCGTGCGCGTGGCACATGAAGACAAGCAGCGGGTCAACCTAGAAAGCATCACTGATTGGTTGGGCCGCCGCCGCGGAGCACTGAGCCGCGTTGAAGGCGCGAATGGGGTATTTCGGCGGCGGCGGCAGCGCAACTGGGTCGGATTTCGCGATCATATCATTGATGAGTTCGATCGCCTTGTCCAGCTGCGCGTCGCCACCCTTAAAGGTGTTCACCGGAAGATTGGACACTTTGACGTCGGGCGTGACACCCTTTTGTTCAATCGCCCAGTCGCCGTCGAGGTAGGGACCAAAGGATGGAATGGTAAACCCAGAGCCATCGACGAGACGGAGCTCGGGGTGACCACTGTACCCGATTGCTCCTCCCCACGTGCGTTCGCCGACAACCGTTCCGATTTTGAGCTGTTGAATCCCGAGGGCGAACATCTCGGCGTCGCTACTCGTTTGCTCATCGATGAGCACGACCACCTTGCCGCGGAACGTAGACTGCATCGTCGTGTCTCCCGGACCGCTACGTTCGGTGTCAAACATCCAAGCGACACGGCGGAGACGCTCGAGGATCCAAGTGTCGATGTTCCCTCCCGCGTTTCGACGGACGTCGATGATTAAACCTCTCTTGCGCACGTTGGGATAAAATTGCGACGCAAAATCGTCAAACGAATTACTCGATCCGGGTCCAACCTGCTCCATGTCTTCGAGGTAGACGTACGCCACGTCACCGTTCGTTTTCTCTTGAATGTACTTTCGCTTCGAAATGACGTCATCAGCGGCCCGAAGGGCGTCGCATTCAGTGAGTGACAGCGGCGTGACGATGACGAGCTCGGGCTTGTTGGTCTTGTCCTCGTTGTCTGCCGAATTTTTGTTCGCCGATCCGTCCCCCAAGACGAGCAAGTCGAGCTTGCGCTGGTGGCCTTCACGATGATGCGCGTCTTCCGAAGGCGTGTCAGCCTCAGGCTTGGTCTGGAGTGGATGCATCGAGTGCTTTCTCACGAGACTCGCGACGTGCTTATTCGGAATCGTGCCGCTTGTTCTGATTTCGCCCAATTTCGCAGTCGGCATGGCACCGCCCCCACTCATCATCTCTTGCATCATGCGCAACTCCATGAGCTTTTGTAAGTCCCTTTCATCTCGCTCTTCCGCGCGCGACCTCGGAGCCTTGATGACTTCGAGAAGAACTTGCGTTCCCGCTTTGCCGATGAGCAGCTCACTGAGTGAAGACGTCGAGTTGGTCGGCACTCCGTCAATCTTGGTGATGACGTCGCCAGGAATGAGATTGACGTGCGATGTGACAGTAGACTGACTCATGGACGATTGCGGCGCCGCCAATATACCCGAGCTTTGATGAATTTTCTTAATCTTGAGTCCATTCGACACGCGTTCAAAATCGGCGCCGAGGCATCCAGACGGAGCCCCGAGAGGAAGGATTGGATCCTCAGACGCAATCGATACGAAGACGTGTAACGCAGAGAGTTCGCCGAAGGCTTGTCCCAAGATGTCGTGAAGCTCAGCCTTGGCTGAAATCTTGTACACCAGAGCCCTGTAGCGATCGGTAATGGAGACCCAGTCTACTCCGTGGAGGTTTGGATCGTAAAAGGCATCTCTCATGTTTCTCATGGCTTCTTCGTACATTTGCAGCCACTCTTCCCGCGGGTGAATGGTCACACTGAACGAATCTGGTGGTAACCACACCTCTGCGCTTCCGATTGCTCGCTCTTGGTCCATGCCGGGCTCTAGTAAGCTCTTCGTCGACATGAGTCCGACGCCGTCCTCGGTGACCAAGGTGAGTATGTTCAAGTCTCCACTCACCACAACGGCGAGCGGATTGGCATACAGAGGTACGGCGGTGCGCGTGTACATACTGTAGACGGCGACAATAATTTCTTCATCCTCCACGAGCGTGAGCAAGATTCCACTGCCGTCGGCGATGATGTCAAATCCAAGGTATTGCGCATCGGGCAGCTCGGGAACAACTTGCGCTCGCTCTTCGATGTGCGCCTTTGAAATCACAGTCGGTAACGCCTTGCCAAACTGTGGGTCAAACACAGATCCTTCTGCGTTGAGCTCATCGCCAATGAAGAATGGACACGTCATTCCCATTCTTAGCGGCACACACATGAGTCTCGAGGTTTCGCTGATGCTGGGTTCGGCGCCGCGGCTACCGTAAGGAGAGCTCGCAGGCGAACCAATCTGCTCGTCGCTAAAGTAGTACAAGTAAAGACCGTCCGGCGAAAACTTGGGGCTGTGCGCGTTGTAACTCGGCCTCGTTATCCTAGACGTCTCACCACTTTCAAGGTGAAACACGTGAATAGAAGTGAAGTCATTCTCTTCATCCTTTGAAAACGCGATGTAGGAGCTGTCTGGACTCCACGCCAAGTCGTACACACCCTCTGGACGGAATCCATTGAGCAAGCTTTCCATGCTAGCTAGACCGGTGACTGATGCATATTTGGCACCAGCCGCACCTTTCTGCGCCCTTTTAAGCCCCGCAATGTGCAAGTGTCGTTCAGCTCGCCTTCTCTCTGTGCGGCGTTGCTGCCGTCGCGAATTTCGCGTTGCGCCCGCGGTTTTGCTGCTGAGTCGAATTAGTGCGCGTTGACGCCTCGCCGCACCCAAGCCCGAGGCGGAAGTGTCCTGCTGCTTTGCGCCCTTTTTCGCCTTTGCAAGCCTCAGATCGACTGCTTCGGGTTCAGTAGTGCGATAGAGATTCGTATTCACCGCAGTGTTGGTCAAGTTGACCAATTGCAAGTTGCCATTCGTGTCGGCAAAGACGAGCGCCGTCGAATCTGGAGAGATGGAACTAAACTCCATGGCGCCTCGAATCTTACCACCCGTGGTTATTTGTGTCTCCTTCCACGCACCCCCATCGGATGCTCGTTCGAAAAGCACGTACTCGTACTCACCAGTCGCATCGGACAACGCCAAGATCTTTGGCTGCCCATCTGCGCTGGCGTCATTCACAAACTGGATGTGCTTGTAACGAACCGCGCCGCTGTAGCGTGAAACTTTTTCGACTCGAGCACCCAAGAACGGCACCAAAGCAGAGTAGAAAATCTGTCCGCGAATGACAAAGGCTGCGAAAGCGCCATCGTTCGCGAGGACAAACTCGCTGATGGATCCGTACGGATCTTCAATCTCCGTGGGCGCCGTCTTGCGGAACTCGCTCACGAGAGAAAACTGCAAAGCTTTCGGCTCGGACAGCGAAATCTGACCGCTAGATTGTGAATCAGTGACGATATCGCGCACGAACAATTCGCCTCCACGTCTATAGTACAGCTGAGAGCCGTCAACACTAATCTCTTTAACGTCAAACACGCACTCAAACGTCAGCTGAGTCGCCCGTCCATCCGTCAGACGCATGTGCCACACGTTGGCGACGCCCTCGCGATCGCTTACAAAAAAGATGGAATCGCTCAATGCACTGTCGTTCGATGCCACGGGCGCCCACGCCCCTCGTTTACCCCAGCTCTCCTCGGGCGTGAGTTGAGACGCCTCCACGTCGCCTTCGCACCAACGCCATAGTCGCGATTGCTCCCCTCCTTCGTATCTCTTCGTTTCGCTCGTTTGGCGCAGAGGAACGAAAACGTAGCACCCCTTGCCATCCTTAGTTCCTTCAATCGCGCGAGAAAATGGCAACGACTCGACTTTTCTCGTCCACGGATCGAGCTTCGCGAGCTGCGGAGCGCCGACTTGCGAGTGTTGGCTCGATACAATGAGCAACTCGTTCATTTCAGACCAAGAGGCGACGTCCTCAGCCATGCCGCCAAAGGTCACCTGCTGCGTCACCCCACCCATCGTAGGAGTGATGAACACATCGTACCCATCGTAAGTCATGGCGAGGAATGCCACGTGCTTACCATCGGGGGACAACATCGGAACGCCCTCACGACTGTAAGACGCCGACAGCCGAGAGGCCGGTCCGCCTCCGGCGTTTGCAATCCAAATGTTTGTCTCGCTCACAAACGTGATTCGCCCCTTCGCCACGGATGGATACTTGTAATACCCGAGTCGATTCTCATCTTCAGTGTTCGCGTCCACCAATCGCTTACGCGAACTGTTCAGCGTCGTCGCTTGACCCGTGATTATTTCTCTTGCGTCTTCACCAGAGTAATCGTACTCATATGAAGCAGAGTACTCCGCCGATGCAGACTGAACATCACCTCCTTCTGTCTTCTGGCCGTCAGCCACCGGGTACTGCGTCTGCGCGGTTTGAGGAGACTTGAATACCCCCGTCATGGCATCCCCAAAGCTGTTTGGCGGCACGGTTGGAGCTAATCGCGTCGAGCGTTGGTGGGCTCGCTTTGCGCGATTCTGATCGCGCTGGTATTGCGACAACCCCAGGGCTGGTTGCGCGCTCTCCGCCGCGCGCATCGCGTCCAAGACCCTACTTTGCGCTTCTGCGAGTGCCGTTTCGTCCCTCGCCGCCCGGTTCATCGAACCCGCCACGCAACCGAGCGCAAATACCGCTGAGGCCGCGGCGACGCGTACGGCGCCTTCACTCGGCGTCAACCACCAACGCAGTGAACCTCCCCGTCGTCGTCGTCCGTTTGATTCGTCCTCAGACGTCAACGGCGATCCTCCCATCATCATCGTCATCGTTGTCGACGACGGTTCCATGTCCTCCGACCCTCCGATCAATCGAGCGCGTTCCTCAGGTCGAGCGCGATCGCTCGTCCCTCCGTAGGATGGCAGCACGTACACACCCTCCTCCATGAGGGCTTCCGACTCGTTTCGGTTCCGTCGGTTCCGAGTCTGTTTCAAAACAGTCGACAAAGAGGACTCTCGAGGCGTCGACGCGCTCTGTCGGTTCCTCCCTCGAGTCTCTCTCGTGCGCCACACGAGGCGACGACTGCGACTGCCGTCTCAGCGAGAATGGGTGTTGGGAACTCACTGTTGTATTAAATTTACACTGGTGAAATGATGTAAACTTTTATATGTGTATACAGTGATGAAGATGGGCAATTTGAATCGTCGAGCGGGCGCGCGCGAGCGGCAACTTCATTTCATTTTCGCGCTCGATTCGTTCGAGGTAGTATTCATTCATACGAGTGTGCTACATACACGCATTCGTTTCTGCCTTGTGTTAAAATTCTAGTGCTTAGTGGTGATCGTAGAAGGTTCCTACGTGGAGGAGCGGGTGAATATCTGGTCGTGCGCGTCACGCGGTGGAGAGTTGGTTCCACGCCCCGTCGATGCTCTCCTTCCACACGGTGACGGTGTTGTTCCCGTCGCTCACGGCGAGAATGTTACCCATGGTGCTCCAGGAGACGCGCCAGACAGGGACACCAAAGTCGTTGAGCGCGCGGAAGGTCCACGGGCCACGTGGTTCGCTCTGCGTCCAGATGAACACCTTCCCATCTTGGCCGCAAGACGCGATGGTGTTCATCGGCAAGCCTAAGTTGTCGCTCCACGCCACGTCGCGCACCCAATCACTGTGCGCGCTGAGAGTGGCCTCACACCCCCAGATGTTCTGCGACTCGTCAAACCTCCACACCTTGACGAGGTTGTCGCAACCGCACGTCACCAAGCGTCGCGCGTCGGCGTTCGCACCACCTCCGCTCACGAGCGAGCCCGGCATCGCCGCCGGAGCCCAACTGACGCCAGTGCATCCCACGGCATGCGCGTTATCGATCTTCTGCACGCGCCACTGTCCGCTCGCTGTGTCGTAGGAGATGATGGAGATGGACCCGTCGCTAGACGCGCAGGCTACTTGCGCGCCATACTCGTGCGGCGCCCAGGCGACGGCGTTAACGCTTCCGTCATGCGTGCCCACCGGAGTCTTGTACGCACACACAAACACGTTTGGTTCCGTCTCTTTGTGTATCATCACGTGGTGATCGAACGACGCAGTCGCGAGAAGGGTGCCAAACTTTGGATGACTCCATCGCGCGCACCACACCGGACCGTCGTGTCCAGTGAGCGTCGCCACGTGGCGCCCGTCCACGGCTCCGGCCGAGGTTCCATTGGCCCCCGCGTGCGGGTCCATGTCTGCGCCCACGTCCGAGCCACCGTTCTCGAACCCATCCACACCACTCGACGCCTCGACGTCGAAAATCCTCACCGTTCGATCGCTGCTCGAAGTCGCCACGCGTCTTCCAAAGTAATCGTACGCGCAGTCATGGATCGCGTCCGAGTGCGACGTCTCAAAGCTTCCACGATCGACCGCCGACATATTTATCTTCGTCTTCCGAGCGTCGAGATGACCCGTCCGAGTGCGTCGACAGCGCTGCGTGTTGTGCAGATCTGCACGCACGAATCTGCGCATCTGCCTTCATTCTGAACGACTAAATTTTTTGTCGAGGTGCCTAGGGTTCGGGGAATAATTAGATGGCGTTGTTCGATGTTTAATATGTGGCATATAATTGAAATAATTGCAACTCACAAGGCGACGGCTTCGACGCCGTTCGCGACGCGCATAGCGGCTTCGTGCGCGCTGAGAATCTCCAGAGCGCGACCCAAATCTTCGAGTTTGATGTCGATTTGTTTCTCTTCATCTTTTTCCGTGTAATCGGCTCGAAGATCCTTGATGCGAACCATGCCGTTTTCCCACTCTTGCGGGGCGACAAAGACAATGTATCGAGCGCCGACGCGGTTGGCGTAGTCGAACGTATTCGCCACCTTTTTCTTGGGTTCGAGCAACATGTCTACGTTTGCGTCACCGGCACGAATTAGCGACGCCGTCTTCATCGCCGGGCCCTGCATACCGTCGTTGAAGGCGGCGACGACAAAGTCAATTTGCTTGGGCAAATTTGGCATCAGACCTTTGTCCTTGAGCAACTCGGCGATGACGCAGTCGCCGAAACCAAAGCCACACGCCGGAACTTCAGTCACGGCACCGTAGAGTGAAAGTAATCTATCGTATCGACCGCCACCGCAGATTGCGCGAAGCTCTCCCGCGCGATCGAAACCCTCGAAGACAATTCCCGTGTAGTAGGCTAAGCCTCTGACGACGGATGCATCAAAGATAAGCCAGTCGCCAAAACCGTAAGATTCGGCGAGTTCGAAGAGACGCTTGAGTTCATCGATGCCAGATGAGTCGACGCCTTCACCGCAGAGACTCTGGAGCTCATCAACCGTCTTGCACGCCAAGCACGCTATAATCTTGTCGCACGTCTCCGCCGGCAAACCTTGGTTCGACATGAGCTCCTCCTTGACAGCATCGGGACCAATCTTATCGAGCTTATCCATGACGATGCACACCGGCGCAAACATGGCACCAGAAATACCGTAAGAGTCCAACACGCTCGCCATCACCTTGCGAGAGTTAACCTTGATGCCAACGTCGGCTGACGTGATGCCGATGGAGCGGAAAAATTCGCACACGGCAAACAACAATTCCGTCTCCGCGCTCACAGACTTGCATCCGATGATGTCCATGTTCCACTGGTAGTGCTCGCGCTTTCTCCCTCTCTGCGTCGTCTCAAACCTCCAGCACTGGGGAATGGAAAACCACTTCAACGGAAGCATCATGGACGCCGCGCGACCCAAAACCATCCTCGCGAGCGTCGGGGTCATCTCTGGTCGAAGCGTCACCTCGACCCCGTCCTGATCGACAAATGCGTACATTTGTTCTGTAATCTCTTCACCAGCCTTGCGCTTGTACAGCTCCTGTCTCTCCAACACCGGGGCGTCGTACTCCTCGAACCCAGCTAGAGCTGCGGTCCTCCGAAACTTTTGGTACAACCACTTCTGAAATCTGTAGTCATCCGGATACCAGTCTCGCGTCCCGCTGCACGCCTCGAGCTCCACCGGAGGGTTGGTGACGCACTGCACCTTTTCCACCCCACCTCGCGCCTGAGAACGCTCCTGCGCCGCCGCCGCTTTCGCCGCTTTCGCCGCTTCTTTTTCAGCCTTCTTCGCCGCCTTTGCAGCTTCGCGCATCAACGCCTTTTCACTCTTTTCCCCGGGAGCCGCGGGGGTCTCTCCCTCGGCGCTCATCGCTATCGCTACGGTTTGATTGCGGTTGGTGCGCTTCGCGTCAATCTACTACCCGCGTGCGCGCGTCACTCGAACGCGTCGTCGTCGACTGGCGTCTTCGCCCGAGCGTGGCTGCAAGGTGCGG
>Ga0181580_10001958_pt1 | contig 16630 bp, 14 predicted proteins | sample 071ome_23_FD_132413 | JGI IMG/M metagenome (GOLD analysis project Ga0181580, IMG submission 132413) | Coastal salt marsh microbial communities from the Groves Creek Marsh, Skidaway Island, Georgia - 071403BT metaG (megahit assembly) | ecosystem: Environmental > Aquatic > Marine > Intertidal... | reverse complement strand
TTTTTTTTTATATATATTTTTTTTTTTTTTTTTTATTATTATTTTTTTATTTTATTATTATTTTATTATTTTATTATTATTTTATTATTTTATTATTATTTTATTATTATTTTATTAGTTTATTATTTTATTATTTTATATTCTTCTTTTGAAATTCTACTATATTTATTATTTTTTAATTTATAATAATATCCGGAATTACTTTTATAATATTCTTTTTTAATTTCTGTGTTTTGTTTGTTTTGTTTGTTTTGTTTGTTTTGTTTGTTTATTTTTATTTTTCCACCAGTTGAAATAATTTCTTGATTATGGTTTATTTGTACGAATGATATAAATTTATCAAAAAAAAGTGGAATTTTTAATTGTTCAGATGTATATAAGCTTTCTATATTAATATTTGAACTATTATTATTAGTTGATTTACCTAAAAATTTAGTTGATAATTCTTTAATAGTGCTTATTAATTCTATTAATTCTATTTCATCAGATCTTATATTTTCAACTGTCATTTTTCTTTGAACATCATGTAGAAAAGCAATTATATACTTAAACTGTTCAACAATATACCTATCTTTTTTTTTGAGTTTGTTTACAAGATTTTTATAATGTTCATTTATTTCTTTAAGGTATTTATCTTTCTCATTATTTATATAATCATTTCGTTTTAATGGCAATGGTAATAATAATTTATCAAAAAAATATGGAATTTTTAATTGTTCAGCTGTATATAAGCTTTCTATATGATTAAATCCATATTTGATAAAATTAGATGAATTTAATAAAAAATTAAATGATAATTCTTTAAGTGTTTTTATTAAATTCATTTCTTTTTGCTTATTTATTCTTATATTACTATATTTTTCATTGTAAATATGAAACATAAGTACTCTGCCTTCAACATTATCTAGAAATTTAGTTATATACTCAAACTGTTTATCAATAGACTTATCTTTTATTTCGAGTTGCTTTACAAGATCAGTATAATGATTTTCTATTTCTTTAAGTTCACTATCTTTACGATTTTTAAAATTATTAGTATATATGGACTTCTTAATTCGTGTATTTGATATTGGGGTTTTTTTTGTTTTTATCCATATTATATTATGTTGTTGCAGTTTTGATTTGATATTATTTTGATTTTTGTTTTGGTTTGTTTGTTTTTGTGAAGATTGTCGATAAATTGTAGTTGGTGGAACAGTTATAGAAATATTATTGCCAAATGAGTTTCCACTTATTAATCTGGGATCATTTGGCAATAATGTTGCACCTGCTCTATTCCTATTACTCATTATTAATTATTATTTTATTATTATTTTATTATTATTTTATTATTATTTTATTATTTTATTATTTATACAAAAATATAATCCTTGTAATAAACAATCAGCTAAATCATCTTTTTTCTTATTTTTTTCATATTTTTCACGAATATCTTCTTCTATATTTTCATTTTGTGTAAAAAGATGATTTGTCAAATATAGTCCCATTTGCTTCATTTCTTTATAGTTTAACTTTTTTTTTACCTCTTTAATTTCACAATCAAAATTTTTTAATTCTTCTTTCAATTTTATTTTCAAATTCGCATTTTGAAATTTTATATTCATATTATAATTATATTCCATTTTTTTTGTCATAAAATAACTATATATCATTATTTGAATTGATTTCATTATAGGGTTTTTTAATACTGGCTGATTTTCTAAAACTATATAATTTAATTTTTCTATATATGAATTTGGAAATTTTTCCAATAATTTATCAAATAATAACTGACTTATCTCATTAAAAGATTTATCTTTTACCTTTTCTTTATCTCCTATTATATTTATTATATCCCAATCAATTATAGTATAACATGTTTCTATATCTTTAGTTATATCAATTATTTCAATTAAAATATATGATAAATTTTTAATCCCTATATCAAAAGATAATATATACATTCTATATATTTGATACTATCTATTATATAAATACATTGTTATTACTTTTATATTAATATGCATAAACATCTACATAATATAAATTTTGATTATATGGTGGATAATTATGCTTTGTATAATCTATTACAATTTTTTCTGATGTCTTTTTATAAGTTTTATATCGTCCTAAACAACAATAATAAAAATAGTCTTTTAATATCATAAACATTTTATAAACATTTTATAAACATTTTATATTTTATAATATAATTTTTACTTACTACTATTATAAAATAAGGAAAAAAATTATCTTTTATTTTTTATTTTTTATTTTTTATTTTTTTACTTTTTATTTTTTTTACTTTTTACTTTTACTCTTTTTTCACTTCCATTTTTTTTTACTTTTTGTTTACTATTATTAATTTTATGATTTAATGATGTAATCTCATCTAAAATTCCTTGAATATATTTCTTTAACTCTTGAATAGATAACGATTGTTCTTTATCTGTTTTACCATTATATTGATTTCTTTCATAATTAAAATTAACAGAATAATAATTACAATTAGATTCTTTAATTTTACTATTTACTTCCTTAACTTTATTATTTAAATATTTTAAATAATTATTTAATATTTTCTTTATATCTTTCATTTTAAACTTTAAATAACATGGCTTTATACGATGAAAATTACATTCATTAAAATCTGATGAATTCACATGTGTAAATTCTTTCCAAAATTTTGTAGTCTCTTTTGTCCATTTTGGTTCAATCATTAATTTACGCATTCCTTCAATATAACTTAAAATTTTATCTTTTCCTATCTCAAAAGTTTTTCCATTTTTTTCCAAATAATCTTTCAATGTATATTTATTTATATATGATTGATATAAATAATATTTACTATCTTTATTTCCATTACTATCTATATATGGAACTTTTTCTAATAAAAATACATGTCCTGGAAAAGTTTTAGTTTTTTTAAAATTATTTAATAAATTATATAAGTAATTACTTTTACTGGATTTATTTACAGGACAATCCATTTCTGCTACATTCATTAATATATAATATAATTCTATACTATCTTCAGGCTTTTCAATATCCTTTTTTAATTCCGTAAATCTTCTTATTTTTTCTTCTTGTTCTATTGATTTACTATATAATTGTTCATGACATATAACATCCGCATCATCTAATGCTTTTTTATTTAATGTTAAAAGATACAATAGAGTTGTTGCTGTATTATAACATTTTGTTAATAAATTTGAATTTAATGCCTTATTCACAGGTTCTTCTTTTATAATAAATTGAAAAAAACCTTCAGGACGTTTTGCTATTTTCTCTACAAGTGAACTTAAACCTTTATATGTATGTGTCATATTAGTATATTATATTAATTATTAAGATATTTATTGTTATATTTTTTTACTTTAGTATATATTTTAAATTTTACATAATATTATTAATATTAAATATTTTTTTTTTATTATATTTAAAAATATAATATAATAATAATAGTAATTAGAAAAAAATAATAATATATAATAATGATTTTCAATTTAATTTATAATATACTTTATTTTCTATTAATATTTGCTGGTATTATTTATATTAGTAGATTAATTAATGGTGTTGAAACCGATATTTCTATTAAATCTATAAAAAATAATAATAATGGAACCATTGAAACATTTGAAAATGGTAAAGTAACCAAAAAAAATATTAATGATAATAGTGATTTTCATGATGAAGATTCTGATGATGAAAATTCTGATAAAGATGATGATAACAATTCAGATAATAATAAAAAGTCTAATATTGATTACGAAAAATTAGATAATGCCAAAAATGAAATTGAAAAATTTAAAGCTGGATTAACAGTCAGTACATCTGTTAAATTTAATAGTAATGATTTATATGGTAATAACTCTATAAATTATAATGATGATAATGATGATAATGATGATAATGATGATAATGATGATAATGATGATAGTAAAAATGATACTACTAATTCTATTGATTTTACTAAAATAGACTATATTAAATTAAATAAAAAATCTTTTAACAATTTAATTCAAAAATCTATAGATTCTAATAAAAAAATGGAATTATCTGAATCATTACTTACCTTTTTCAATAATAATTTGTCATTAATTACATCATTACTTAATAATATTACAAATAATCAAAATATAGAACTTATAGAAGATTTGAAAAAACGTTCTGATACTTTATTATCTACATATAAAAATAATAAAGATATTAAAGATAAAAAAAATATAATTAATACACTTAATACAGAAATTAGTACATTAAATAAAAATGTACAAGGTTTTGTTAATTATATTAATGATGCTATTATGTCTGCAAATATTAATGCAAGAGATTTATTAAAATTATCTAATACAGATTTTAAACAAAAATTAATATCTTTATTTAATAAAGCAACAACAGTTACATCATATATTACCCAAGGTGATAAACAATCTAAATTATTAAAAGAAAAAGTTGAAGAATTAGAAAATATAATTAAAGATTTAGAAGAAAAAACTAAACCACAAACTAATAATAAGGGTAATGAAAATGAAAAAAATGCTGAGGATAGTATCGAAAAAGAAAGTTTCACAAATTTTAATGAATATACATTAAATATTATAAATAATGTAAAAAAAGAAATGCAAAAATTAGAAACACAATTAAATAATAATAGAGTTGAATCATTCTTAAATTCAAATAAGAAAAAAAATGAAAAATTACAAACATATGAAACACAACCATATGATAATCTAATGTTTGGTTCTACATTATCATATTTCCAAACTATTTAATAAGTGAATTATAAGTCTTGTTCTATTATATCTAATATTTTAAATTTATTTTTTGATGATATTATCTTTATTGAATATAAATCTAATATCTGATTATAATAACCTATTAACTCTTTTTTATATTTTTTAAAATGTCGCCTGTTATTTAAAATTAAAGTTCTTAAAAACTCAAAATATACATCATATTTAAATTCACGTTTATCAAATAATTCCTTATTTCTTTCTGGATTAGAAGTCTCAATAAAATCAAAATCCTTCTTTAAAATTATTTTAAATAATTTTAATCCATAATTCGATATATTATTTATATTCATACATAAGTTTAACATTTTTATTAAACTTATGTATGTTTTAAAACGATTTATAATAAATTTTTTATCAGCTAATGATTTACAATATGTATCATATGCTTCATCATCGCTCATATCATCATCTATTTCAAAATCAGCTTTCAAATAATACCACTTACTATTAATAAATATCTTTATTTCATTATTTAAATATGCAGTTATATTTTTTTTATAATTTATATAATTTAATAAATTAACATATATATCCGAATATTCTATTTGACGTGATGAATAGTTTAATATACATTCAATTATATATTCAATATCTATAAAATCTACTAATTCTAAAATATTATCTTTTAATTTATGATAATTATCATTTGTTATTTTATTTAATAATGAATTTAATGGTTTATTTATTGTTTCATTTTTAAACTTAGTTTTATTAAGTAAATATTTTTTATAATATTTATTATTTGAAAAACATTTATAAGATTTTAAGATAAATTTTATTCGACGATTTATATCAGGATTTACACACAAACCATTATCAAAATTTTTAAAATATTCATAACTATAATTATTAAATTCTTCTATTTCTACATTATTACTATTCATTTTTATTTATGTATTATATATTTATTGTATATATTTATATATTATCTACTTACACATTATCTATTTATATATAAATATTTACACTTTATATAAGTTTAAATAAGTTTTTATATATTATATTTTTTTATAATATAAGTATACATTATATACATACGTTATTAAAAAATAATTTACAATATAAAAAAATGCCTTCATATATTATATAAATATATACCTTATTAATTACAAATATAATATATTTATACAAATATAAATAAATATAAATAAATATAAATAAATATAAATAAATAATGCCTTATTCTTATACATTAAAAGATTTTTATAATAATGAAAGTAAATATTCTATAAAGGATTTAGAAAAGCTTATTAAAGAAGCTAAAAATGCATATTATAATAAACAACCTATTATGGATGATGATACATTTGATAAATTAATTGATAAACTTGAAAATTTAGATTCAACTAATAAGGTTCTTATTGATGTAGGAGCTGATATTAGTGATCATAGTAAAAAAGTAAAATTACCATATTTTATGGGTTCAATGAATAAATATAAAGATGAAAAATCTATTACTAATTGGATTAAAAAATATAATAGTAATGATTATGTTATTACTAATAAATTAGATGGTATTTCTGTTCTATTTTATTATAATCATAAAAAGGCAACTGTGTCATTGTATACAAGAGGTAATGGAATTATTGGAACTAATATTTCTCATATTACGGAATATATTAAAGGAATTCCAGACATACATGTTTTAAATCGCGAACTTAAGAGTGACTTATATGTTCGTGGTGAATTAATTATGTCAAAAGAAATATTTAATAAACATTATAAGTCATCAACTGAAGCACGAAATATAGTTTCTGGACTTGTGGGTGCAAAAATACCATCTATTAATGAATTTAAATTTATTAATTTAGTTGTATATTCTTGTTTAAATTGTGATGGATTATCTCCAAGTATACAATTTGAATATTTAGATGATCTTGGTTTTAATGTTGTAGATTATAATATTGTTGAATCTATTAATTTAGAAACATTATCTAATATACTTATTAAAAATAAAAGTGAAAGTAAATATCAAATTGATGGACTTGTTATATATGATGATAAATATCATAAAATTGTTAATGGTGAAAATCCTAAATATGCTTTTGCTTTTAAAAGTATTTTAACACATCAAAAAGCTGAAGTAATTGTTAAAGAAGTAAAATGGAATGTTTCTAAAGATTTATATTTATCTCCTGTTGTTTATTTTGATCCAGTGGAAGTTGATGGTTGTAATATTCAAAAAGCAACTGGTAAAAATGCTAAATTTATTGTAGATAATCAAATTGGAGTTGGCGCTCATATCATTATTATTAGAAGTGGAGGTGTTATTCCTGATATTATACAAGTAATTAAACCTGCATCTGATAATATTAATTTATTACCTGTTGATAAATATAAATTTCAATGGGATGATACACAAACTAATATATATATTAGTAAAGAAAATATGACTACTGATAATGACGATGAACATAATATAAAACTTATTACTCATTTCTTTACAAAACTTGATGCTAAAGGATTAGGTTCTGGGATTGTAACAAAATTATATAATGGCGGTTTTACAAGTATTAAAAGTATTTTAGATCTTACTGTTAATAATTTAACAAATGCTGAAATCCCAGGATTTAGTGTAAAATCTATTAAGAATTTAATTAATTCTATTGATGAAGTTAAAAAAAATATGACTATTAAAACAATTATGGTAGCTTCTAATAGTTTTGGTAGAGGGGCATCTTCTAAAATTATACAATCAATTTTAAAAGAAATTCCGCAATTAAAAACTAATTTAAATTATAATTTAAAATTAGATGAATTAGTTTCTATTAATGGTATTGGAGAAATTACTGCAAAACAATTTTTAGAAGGATATAAAGAATATATTAAATTTATTAATGAAAATAATTTACAATTTTTGTATAATAAATCTTCTAATATTACAGAAGAAACGATTACTAAAAAAAATAATGCTACAATTACTGGAAAATCATTTGTATTTACTGGTAAGCGTAATAAAGACCTTGAATCTAAAATTTTAGAATTTGATGGGAAAATTGGTTCTTATATATCTTCTAATACTAATTATTTAGTTGTTGAAAATGATGAAGCCAAAAATGGTAATAGTTCTAAAATAAAAAAAGCTAATGATTTAGGAATTACTATTATTACACATAATGAATTAATACAATTATTTAAATAAAGTATTTATTTTTAATTAAAAATAAATATTAAATTTTATATTTTTATAATTTTTTTATATTTTTTTTACTATTTTTTATTTGTAAAAGTTTTAGATACAATATCATCATACCGTTGCTGGTTTAATAGTAAATACTATTATCCCATTCAAGTTATAAAAATGAAATCTTTATAACTTAAACTTTAAAGGCTGTGCAACTCCAACCTTTAATATTATTAAATATTGATTTAACCTAAACATTTGATTGGTTGCCATTTATTAAATTTGTCATTATATTTACATTCAAATAAAACTTTAATATTAAAATTTTTAAACTGGAATATGTCTTGCATCATTTTACTTGTCTTTAAATTTGGTACTATTATCATATCATCTAATTTTTCATTCTTTAAATTATATATATTATAAACATCAACTAAACTTGTTTTTTCTATATAAAATTTAGTTATATTTAAATCTTGTGAAGTTGATTGATTTAAACTTATATCTTCCATTATAATATCTTTTTTTTTTTCAATATTTATTAATTCTTCTTTATTATCATCATTTATAATTTTCTGTATTTCATCTCCTAAAACTATACTATTTTTTTGATATTTTACTCGCACTGTATCTTTTATTAAATTATCATCAAAATTACATAAAATTCTTTTTTTATCTAAATATTTAGGACAAAAATAAATTCCACGACAATTATATTGTAATTTTTCCATAAAATCATTTATCATATATTCTAATTCTTGCACTTTAAAATATTTTTTGATTTGAAAACTACATATGTCAAATGAATCATATTTATATTCTTGTTCAAATAAATTATATAATATATTTATACGTTCTATTAATTCTATATTTTGTAATGAATATCCCTTATATCCATATATATCATTTATTAAAAATAACCACTTTTCTTGTTGTAATTTTATCATTTCACCATCTATTAAGGTTCCATTAAATAATTCATCAGCAAAAGTAAAATTTGATAATATAATTCGTGGAATTGTATATCCACTTTGAATTTTTTTATCAATAAATATAATTTGATTTATATTATTGATTTTTGTTAAATATAATAAATATGGGTTTCCATTTGTTTTTAATGATAATATATAGGGAAATTTATATATTTTTTCTAAACTTTTATTTATATCAAATTTCTCAAAATGTTTTTGAATAATTTTGATATTATAATTTTGCTCTAATTCTTGTAAAATTTTTTCTTTAAATTTAATATCCTTTATATTCCATCCTACATTTTCACAAAAACTTATACGGGTTAATTGCATTATTAATTAGATAAAGGAAGTCTTTATACTTAAGTAAAAATAATTTTTAATTTATTTGTTGATATATTATATATATATATTAAATTATTTTTATATCATTTTTTATAGGCGCGCAAAAAAATGATATATTAAATGTATGTAAGATTTACCGTTGCCATTTTGGCACAAGTCTGTAAACAATGGACCAGCTTGTTGACTTTCCCGCCACGGTGCGCCTCGGGCGACCTAACAAGGGGGTTGGGAAAAAAGGAAAACGTAAGTTCAAGAGTAGTCGTCAGGCCCGTCGCAATGCTACACCGCAAGAAGTGCGCGAGAAGGAGAAGAAGTCCAGCGACCAAAAGCTTCGCTACGACCGAGATTCCCGCTTTCTTCAAAAGGAGGATTCGCGCGGACGCTCGGCAGGGGCAGAGTTGCAGAAGATGGCGAAAGATAACGCACAAATTTTCTCGTTCTTCAATACACGATACGGAGGATACTACGAATATCTATTCCGTAACAAGAAGTACAAGATTGTGGACATCTTGAAGATTCTCAAGTATTACAGGGAGATCCCTGAAGACGACTCTGACGACGACTACTACTCGGAATCCGACGACGAATATTACTACCGATGCCCGTACGGCGTCGGGGGGTGCGACGGTCCAACTGAGTGCTCTGCGCTCGGACACTACGGATCATCAGGTCGCTACGAGCGCGACCTCGCGTACAGCGGGTACATGTACGAGGGAGACTTCATTCAGTACCCCTAACCAGAGCCGTCCATCAGAGCGTAGTTCGGCTACGACGACTGAAGTCGCTTTGAGGTCTTTGTGAAGTCATGAGACAGTTGATATAGCATTCACATTTGCTCGAAAAAAAAAATTTTTTTAATGACAACGGTGGGATTCGAACCCACGTAGGTTTCCCAGCATAACTTGAGTCTATCCCGTTTGACCGCTTCGGTACGCTGCCTATTACACCTTTTCCATTTTTAAATGCCAACTTTTTATTATATAAAATATAATTATTAATCTTTATATTTTTTTAATTTTCTTTGACGATTTGATTTTTATTAGCTAATACTTCAAAATTATTATTCATTATATACAATTAAATAAGCTAAAATAATGAAGGTATATTATTATAGTATTAAAATAAGCATTTTTATTATTAAGTTAAAGCATATTTTAAACATAATGATCCATTAATTAATAAATCTAATGGATTATAATTTTTATTCTTTTCTAAATATTGTTTTATATAATATTTACCTATATAATATTCCATACTATCTATATTATTAATTAATCGATAAATTTCAATTTCAAGTTTTTTTAAATTATTTATAAATGTCATATGTTTAAATTTTGTATATAATGATGAAATATTTAACATACCATTATGATATTCATAACTAATTATAAATCTTGTTAATCTTAATAAATTATCATATAAATAACTGAAAGTATAATGTTTATTACTATTAAATTTATTATTATAAAACCATTCTTCAAAATAATAAGCTACACCTTCACCCATTACTAATGAATCATAATCTAATGATAAATTATTTTTATTAATTATATCACTTGAATATTGTATATAATGCATATATTCATGTATTAAACTATTTATATACAAATATTTATGATATTTTTTTTCATTCGGTAAATATAATAATATTTTCTTATCATAATTATATATTATCCAATTATTATAATCATTTATTTCTATATGTAATTTATAATTTAAATATTTTTTATCTATATTTTTCTTTATTAAAAACTCTTTAATTTGTGTATATAAGTCTTTTGTATAATCTATTATATTTTTTGTTGTTTCAAAACTTTCTAAATATTTATTTACTTTATTTTGTGTTGATAATTTATCTGAATTATCAATACTTTCTATATTTTTTATAAATAATTTTTTTATTTCTTTATATTCTTTTTTGGCATAGTTATATATTTCTTCTAAATTTACTGGATATAATTCTTGATTTGTAAATATAATATTTAAATTTTCAATTGTAAAATTATAATTTATATATATATTCTTTTTCTCATAATATTTAATTAATTTATTAAAATTTAATAGTAAAATATCTTTATAGTCTTTATGTATTTTTAAATCATTAATATATATTAAACTATATTCTAATTTTTCTATATATATTTTTTTTGTATATATAATATTTTTTTTTATGATATCAATTAATTTAGGAAGATTTTTAATACATTTATCGATTTTATTTTTTTGATTTACATTTATTAATTTTTCGATATAATCATATACAATAGCAAAATAATAGTTAGGGTCATTTAAAGGTAATTTTAATAAATAATGTTTATCTATTATTGATTGAATATATGCTATTAATATTTCTTTATTTTGATTTTTAGATATACTTAAATTTTTTACTATTATTATTAATTTATCAATTATTTTATATAAATTACATTTTTTATAATTGTTATAATTTATAAAACTATTATTTTTATTATCAAAATGTGGGTAAATTTTATATAATGTTGGTAAATTTACTTTTGAAGTTTTACTAAATTCTTTTATTTTGTAATTTTCCATTATTCTTTATATACTATATTATATTATAGAAATAAAAAAAAAAAGAAATAATAATATTTAATTATAAATTTGACTATTATTGGAATTATTATTATTTATAATTTGTTCTGATATTATTTTTCCATCTTCTTTTATTATTTTTTTTGTAATTCCATTTTGTTGTTGTGTTATTATTTCTTTTTTCTTATCATTTACTATTATTGTGTGTCTACTTGTTGAAGAAAAATTAGCATTCATATAATTAAAAGTCAGCATTTAAAAATGGTAAAGGTGTAATTATTTTTATATAAAAATAAGTGTAAATTAATAATATTTTCTTATTTTTTTTATTTTTATTTTTAATTTTTTATTTTTAATTATTTTTTTTAATTATTTTTTTAATTTTATTTATCTTCAATTTCGATATAATTAATTTTATCTGATTGTTCTAAATATGGTTCATTATCATGTAATAAATAATGGACTTTTAAACTTGTTGTTCTTCCTAAACGTTGTCCTCTACCAATTAATTGTTTTTCTAAATCAGGTCGTTGTCTATGAAATAAAAGTATATCACTACAACTTTGTAAATTTAAACCAGAACCCATATGTCGCGTATTTAATAATAATATTCTGATTTTCCCACTATTAAAATTTTCTATAATCTTATTTATTACTAAACCATTTCCTTTCATTTCACGATATTGTAAATTCAGAGTTTGTAAAAGTGTTATGATTTTTACAAAAGATTCATCATGTTCACTAAATATTAAAAATTTACCATCTGGATTCTCAATTAGTATTTTATTTAATATATCTAATTTAGTAAATACCCGCATTTTTTTACTATTTAATTTTTCTTTTTGTACATTATCAATATTCACTTCTTTTTTATCATTACTTAATACACATACATCTTTTAAATTAAACATTGTTCTACATAAAGGACATTTTAAAGTTTTATTTGATTTTTTAACATCAATTAAACAATCAAAACATATTAATTGATTACAACACGGTGTAATACTTGGATAATTCTTATAATCTAAATCATCCATACAAATTACACAATTTTCTTTATAAAATTTCTTAATACGTTCATTTAATGAATTATATTTTGTTTCTTGACGAGTTAAAAGTTCTTTCTTCTCTTTTATTTGTTTCTTTATATAATAAATTTGTTCTGGTTCTAAATCTTCAGGAGTTTTTAAAGAATTTTCATAATTACTTATTTTATCTTTTAATTGTATAATTGTTTGTTTTATATTATTTGTTAATACATTAAATATATTATCACTATCTCCTGTATCACAACCTAATACCATTAAAGCATCTTTATAATTTCCAGCATTTAACATATTTATTAATTCAGGTTCTAAATAATCTTTTACTACATTTAATTCTTTTGGTGTAGGACATATATGAGACTTATATATAATATCAGGTAAAATTATTGATTGATCTATATATTCAGGTTTATTTCTTACTATTATATAACTACCACGTAATTGTTTTTCATTTGTTATTGATGTATTTGTTTGAACAGCATAAGTATATTCATAAACATCGCTCATAAAATCATATGGTATATGATATAATATATCTTTATGATAACGTCTATGATTTCTATTAAAATATTCAGGGGTTGCTGATATTAACCATGTAAATTTTGCATTAATTATATCTCTATTATATAACTTTGGAAAAGTTATAATATTTACTTCATCTATTATTTTACGATTAAAAACTATATCTTGAAATTTATATACAAAAGAATAATACATAGTATTTGTTATTAAAATTATGTCATATTTATTTAAATCTTCCGCATCTAAACTATGAACTTTTGTTGATTTATTAATTTCATAACTAACTAAATTGGTATTTCTTATTGATGAAGACCATTGGGAATATAAATTAAATGGTACTATTATTAAATTTGCAGAAGTTTGGATTAAATTTTCTGAATAATCATTAATTATATCTTGTTTAACATATACATTATTTACAGTACGATTAATAGTTGAATGTAAATAATATGAATTTTCTTGTAAATTATTTCTTGTATTTATATTTATAGTATTTAAAGTATTTATTCTATATTTATCATTTTCTGTAATTTGATTATTATAAGATATTAATCCTAATATAATATAAGTTTTTCCAGCACCTACTTTATCTGCTAATATACCTATTTTTGTTTGCAATATATTTATATTAAAATTATCTGTTTTATTAATATAATCATTATAATTATGAAGTGTTGATAATACTTCATGGTTTTGTGTTATTACTAAATTATTTGTTTCTAAATAATTCATTTTATATATACTAGTTAATTGATGCATCTTTAATTGAACTTTTAAATCTTGCGGTTGTGAAATTTGCTCACAATTTTCATCTAAATCTTTTAATAAATTACTCATATTATATTATAATTATTTTAACTATATATATATGATTTTATTTTAATATTATCTTCATTTTTTTTATACATTAATATTTTTTATATAGCTATAAATAAATAATAATAAATAAATAATAATAAATAAATAATAAATAATGGTAAATAAAGATAAAAAAGGACTTGTTGATATTAAAAATCTCAAACATCAAATAAGAATAGAAAATAAAAAACAACATAAATATAAAAAACTAGAAATTACAAAAAATAATATGTATGAATTAATTATGTCAAAAGAAAAAGAAAAATATAAAAAATATGAAAAATTAATAGAAGAAAAATTAAGAGAATTAATAAAAATAAAAGATATAAAAAATTTATTATTACAAGTGTCTGATTATGAAATTAACCAAATAAATATAATTATTAAGAATAACAATTATAAAAATGATATAATTGTTATACTTATATATATTAAATTAATAATAGATAATAGATATATTTTAGAATATTTAATAAATAAATATACAAGAATTATTAAAGAACTTAATAATTTTATAGATAGTGATAAAATACATTTTAAATATATAACTTGGAATAATAGTGAACATTTATTGAGTAAAATTGATCAACATGATATGTATAAAAATACTACTTATGATAGAAAACATGTGTTAAAATATTTATTATCTGAATATAATGTACAATTGAATATTAAAAATAAAGAAGATTTTGATAAATTATATAAAGAATTATATAAATTTTTTATAAAATCATCAAGAATAATACCATATGATCCTATGATAATTCCCAAAAAAAAAATGTATCGGGATATAAAACTATTTTATATTGATGTGAAACAAAATCTGATGCACAAATATTTGACTTTTTTTAATAATTATTTAAAATATCTAAATAAAGGATTTACAAAATTACATTTATTAGCAATTTTTGATCATAATATCCAAATCAATTCTAATTTAAAACAATATTGTAATAGTATAAAAAAATACATTAATCAAAATAAAATTTTATCATTAGTTAAAGGAAAAGGAAAGACTTTACCTCGAAAGAGAATATATTCAATTTCACAATATATGGATAGTTATACTAATAATAGATTATTTACACAATATAATAGAAATTTAACATTTGATCCATTACATATCAAAAATATAAATTTTACTGTAGATGAAATATTTAAATTATCAAAATTATCAGATAATACTAATCAAAATGCTTTACATTATTTATTAAAAAATAATAATTGTAGTGGTATACCATTATTTGAATTGTTAGATTTTAATAAAAATCAAAAAGATAATAATAATAAAACACCTTTTGATTATATGAGTGAAACTAAATATAAAAGACAGGTTAAACATTACAAAAATCGTTGCTAATTATAATATCCAATTAATTTTAATTTATTATATTTCGTAAGGATATAAAATTTGATAAATTAGGTTTATCTTGTTCTGTATGTTTATAATGATAAAGAACTTTATTATATATTGTCCTACAAGTACCAAACCAATTTTTAAAAATATTAATTTATTCTTTATTTGGATAAATTCTTATTTGTCTAGTTCTCATAACTTCATTTTCATATAAAATTTTATCTTCATTGATTAAAGTTGTTGGTAATCCTTTCTTTCCATTTTGTATATGTTCTTCAATTTTTTTTTTATTAAGTTCTTTATTTTTTTCTTTAATTTGCTTAATATTATTATTAATTAAATCAATATCTACTGGATTAATTTTAAATTTAGTAAAAAAATCACTATTTTTAAAATCATCATTATTTAAATTATTAGTAATCTCTGTAATTGAAAAATTAGTATAATTAATAATATTTTTATTATCATTAGTAGGAAACCATAATTGATTTGATATATTTAAGCAATTATCATTCCAAAATGGTTTCAACTTAATTTGATAATCAATTAAATGTAAGATAATAATCTTTAATATTTTTTGAATATTACTTACTTTTTTATAAGTAATTAATTTATTATTAATAATAAGTCTTTTATCAGATAAAAAATATTGAACTTTTAAATTTTTTTTTTTATTGTATAAGAAAAAGATTAATATAGATGATATAATAATTATTGAAGATATGAATTACAAGGAACAGACTTTAAACCATCTATAAAAATTTTACAAGATGAAATTACTGAATTACATATTAACAATTTTTTATTACAAAAAAATAACTATTAAATCCAGCATTAAATAATTTAGTTAATATACCAATACTAATACCTTTTGCGTCAATTTTTTTAAAGAAATATTCAATTCTTTTAAGAATATATTCATCAGAATCACAATTTTGAACATATATATCGGTGTGAGTATCTATATAAAGGCTAAAAAAAAATGATTATTTGCATGTTAATTGTAGTTACCGTTGCCATTTTGGCACAAGCCATCTACCAATCACAGTGTTGGATGGTGAGGCTTTTGATGC
>Ga0181580_10001956_pt1 | contig 16644 bp, 17 predicted proteins | sample 071ome_23_FD_132413 | JGI IMG/M metagenome (GOLD analysis project Ga0181580, IMG submission 132413) | Coastal salt marsh microbial communities from the Groves Creek Marsh, Skidaway Island, Georgia - 071403BT metaG (megahit assembly) | ecosystem: Environmental > Aquatic > Marine > Intertidal... | reverse complement strand
TGGACAATCCCCATCGGTACATGAGCCTATGGATATGTGTATCGACCGGAAATGCAGGGACCCCAAAAGCTTGAGACATGACAACACTGGCCGTTTTATGTCCCACTGCAGGCAAGGCCTCTAGGGCTTCAAAACTCTGTGGTACTTGACCTTGGTGCTCGTTGATTAGAATATGCGACAACTCATAGATCCCTTTTGCTTTTGCAGGAGATAGCCCCACGGGTTTAATAATTTCTCGAATGGTAGGGATGTCTAATCGAATCATTTCGTGTGGTGTTTTCGCTTTTGCGAAAAGTAAAGGTGTCGTTTTATTTACGCGGACATCTGTACTTTGGGCCGATAGCAATACTGCAATCAATAAGGTATATGGATCTGTGTGATCCAATGGAATAGGGATTTCGGGGTACAATTTGTCCAGCACTTTAATTATGTAGGCTACTTTTTCTTTTTTGGTCATGAATTTTTTTGTTATTTCACTTCAAATAAATAAAAATTGCATGAAAACATTACAAGTAGGGGATAAAGTTCCTCCATTTAGTGGGATTACCCATGAAGGAAAAACAATTGGTCTCGATGATTTTATAGGTAAAAAATGGGTAGTTTTTTTCTATCCAAAGGCCAATACGCCGGGTTGTACAGCAGAGGCCTGTGATTTGAGAGACCATTATGAAGCGCTTCAAAACGCGGGGTACCATTTGCTTGGGGTGAGCGCGGACACGCAAAAGCAACAAAAGAATTTTGCCGATAAGTATCAATTTCCCTTTCCCTTATTAGCAGATACCGATAAAACTTTGATCAATGCCTTTGGAGTTTGGGGACCCAAAAAATTTATGGGACGTGAATATGATGGCATTCAAAGACAAACATTTGTTATGGATGAAGAAGGTGTAGTTGTTCATGTTATTGATAAAGTGAAAACAAAAGAACACGCCAGTCAGTTATTGGCACTCTAAAGCATAGGACTACCTTTTGTCTTTGTAGCCAAACATATGTTGTTCTTTGATCATCTCTGCGATACCGGTAGGTAGGCCCTCTTCCCAACCTTCTTCACCATCTTTGATTTTTTGTAAAATATCGCGTGAAAAGATATTGAGGTATTTTTCTTCATAATCAAAGATATCTACCACCTTGCCGTTGTACTTGAAGAATTTATAAAATTCTTTCATCCGTGGATGCAACCTTAAGTTGTTGCTGTTGATGATGTTACCGGTTTCTTTTTCCTCCATGGGGTAGAGGTAAACTTTGAGGTTGTTGTGAAACATTTTCCCAAAGGCTTCAAGAATTCCGCCACTCAGATCGTCATAGTAATCTTCTTTAAAGATTTCTAAAAAGTTATTGACCCCCATGGCTAGTGCCATTTGGTTTTTGGTATAGTGTGAAAAATAATCAACAAGACGAAAATATTCTTTGAAGTTAGAAATCATTACCGTATGGCCTAAGCTGCAAAGAAGTTTGGCACGATCCATAAAATCTTTCTCATCCAATTCGCCTTGCGCCATAAGGTTGGACAGGGTGATTTCAAAAACAACCACGGTTTTATCCTCTTCTACATTGGGTTCTTTAACAAAAATGTTGTAAGATTTTTGAAACATATCAACATTGACCATGGTTACGGGTCTAAAACTTCCCCGAAGCGCTAATATGTTTTTCTTGTACAGTACGCGAGCTGGTAGTACATTATTTTCACTACCGTCAAACATGACTGCTTCTGTCATGCCGTTTTTTATGAGTTGTAAACTCATCAAGCGGTTGTCTACTTCATTAAAAACGGGACCCGAAAAATTGATGGTATCGATTTCTAAAGCGTCTTTATCGATATGATCATAGAGGTATCTCAACAGTTTTTTGGGTTCGTTGTACTTATAAAAAGCACCGTAAATGAGATTTACCCCAACGATCCCCAATACCTCTTGCTGGAGTTTAGCTTCGGTTTGGTGAAACCTGAAATGCAATACGATGTTATTGTATTCTGATTTTGGCGCTACTTGAAAACGAATTCCCATCCAACCATGGCCTTTAAATTTTTTCGCAAAATCAATAGTGGCAACGGTATTGGCTAGGGTAAAAAAGAGTTTTTCTTCTTGCTTTTCCCCCGGAATACGATTTTCTAACAACCGCATTTCATGTTTGAGCATGCGATTTAATCGGGTCTCGGTAACATAACGACCATCGTCCTCCTCACCATAGATGGTGTCACTAAAGTTTTTGTCGTACGCACTAATGGTTTTGGCAATCGTTCCTGAGGCACCACCAACTCTAAAAAAATGACGGGCTACTTCTTGTCCAGCGCCGATTTCGGCAAAAGTACCGTAGATGTGTTTATTGAGGTTTATGCGAAGCGCTTTGGCCTCAATGGAAGGGAAGTTTTCGAAAGATTGATCACCGATTAGATAGGAGGTCATTCACTTGGGCTTTTGACAAAAGTAACCTATGTTTTATTTATGGGCAAATATTTATCTTTGATTAGGATCATGCTAAAAATAACTTTTTTAGGAACGGGTACATCGCAAGGAATTCCGGTTATTGGAAGTACACATCCCGTTTGTTTGAGTGCTGACCCTAGAGATAAACGATTGCGTGTTTCTATACTGATCCAATGGGCCAATCAAAACGTGGTGATCGACTGCGGGCCGGATTTTAGACAGCAAATGCTGACCCATCCAATTTCCAGCTTAGACGCCCTGTTATTTACTCATGAACATGCCGATCACACCGCTGGGCTAGATGATTTACGTCCATTTTTCTTCAGGCAGGGAAAATTGAACGTTTTTTTAGACGATCGGGTAGAGGAAGCACTAAAATCACGTTTTGCCTACATATTTGCTACTAAAAATCGCTATCCTGGAGTTCCTGAGTTGCAACTTCATCGCGTTGACAAGAACACTTCTTTTGATCTTTTTGGTAAAACAGTAGTGCCTATAGAGGTTATGCACCAAAACTTACCAGTATTTGGATACCGAATTGATGATTTTGCTTATCTGACGGACGTCAAAACCATTTCAGCTGATCAAATCAAAAAATTGCAGGGGCTTGACGTTCTTGTTATCAATGCTCTACGCGAAGCCCCACACCCTTCACATCTCAACAAAGAAGAGGCGCTTGAGTTGATTGCGTTGATAAGCCCCAAACGGACCTATTTGACTCACATTAGCCATCTAATGGGATTTCATGCTGAGATAGAAAAAACATTGCCTAAAAACGTTTTTTTGGCCCATGACGACCTGCAAATCACTTCGAATTGATAGGTTTGTGTTATGAAACAGAAAATCACTTTTTACCTTTTGCTTTTTACGGTAGTCCTGTTTATTTTTCAGATGGTAAATTCTAACAAAGTACTCCGAAGTTATGAGCAACAATGGGTCGCCAATCAAAATGCATTGTCCTTGCTTCAACAAGCTAAAGACAGTCTTGAGAGCCGCCTAGATGACGAACAATATTTTACTCTGGAAGGAAATACCGGCGCTTCGACTTATTTTGAGGGCCGTGATCTTAAGCAGTTAGAACAACGTTTGATGGATGCCATATATGAAATGAACCTTAAAAAGGCCGATAACCCATTGATCCCTTTTGAGGGTATGTCGGGTACTTTTTTCTTCAACAAAGTTAAGGTGCTCAATCACAAATGGGTCATCGCAGACTTTTCGGACGGAACGTATTGGGGAGAAGTTTTGCTGGGCTATAAAATTAGTGAGGCTGATCAGATTGAATTTAAAGTTATCGATCAGCTTCTTTATCCTCAAACTACTGGTGTTGATTGATCCAATCCAACATGTCGATAAAATTTGATTGGTTTATTGTATGTTCAGATTCGTAGGTTTTGAACGTCACTAAAGGATTGTTTTTCTGTAATTCGGGGACGGTTCTTATAGGAAGCTCTATAGGCAGTACAGGATCTTTGGTGCCATGAGAAGCAAATGCTCTAATGTTTTTATAGTTTGCTATTGGTTGCTGGAGTAAATCGCTATGAATATAACCACTCAAAGCAATGATTTTTTGAAATTCTTTGGGATAGTCAAGCCCCAAACACCAACTCAAAATGGCACCTTGACTAAATCCGATAAGACTGATTTTTGAAGGCTCCAAATCATAGGTCTCAATCAGGTAACGGAGTTGCTTTCTTATGCGTTGGATACTGGCTTTGGCTTGATCAACATCGGTCCATTTTTCCATAGATTCCGAAAGGCGCAATTCGTACCAAGCAAAACTCCCTGGCATAAGTGTTAAGGGCGCTTCTAAAGCAATAACGGTGTATTCTTTGGGGAGCAAATGCTCAAAACTAAAAAGATCTTCTTTATTGCTTCCGTAGCCGTGTAAGAGAATCAAAGCAGCTGTCTTTTTGCTTTGTGAACGTGCAGGACGGATAAGATAATCCAATTCTGAAGAGGTTTTAGCCATTATTTAGTTGCATTTTATCCGAATTGATCGTTGCCAAAACACGGCCCGTTAACGTCTCGCCAAGATATGCACAGTTTTTGGACGTAGAAGTCAACTGCTCTTTGGTAAGTGTGGTGTGCGTGTCGGGATCAAAGCAGCAAAGGTTGGCTGGCGCACCCTCTTTGATTTGTGGTACCTCGAGTCCAAAGCATCTCCGGCCGCGTGTTAGGAAAGCGATGGTTTTTTCGATTGGAAAAACACTATTCAAAATTCCAAAACAGGCTTCGAGACCAATGGAGCCTGCAGCGGCGTACTCAAACTCTAACTCTTTGTATTCTATATTGATAGGCTCGTGCATAGCGCTAACCATATCAATGGTTCCATTGAGAAGGCCTTCACGCAATGCGCTCTGGTCTTCGGGTGTTCTTAGGGGAGGGAAAAATTTGTATTGCGCCTCAAAATTTTCAATTTTCCGATCGTCAAAAAAGAGATGAGGAAGCCCCACACTGCAACTCACGCGAAGTCCTTCAGCTTTTGCCTTTTGAATGAGATGAACACTTTCTTTGGTGCTGATAAAAGGAATATGCAATCGGCCTTCTGTATATTTGAGAAGTTCCAAATCTCGGGCTACTTGTACAGATTCTGCAATTCGGGGCATGCCTTTAAGCCCCAAGCGCGTACTGGCAATACCCTCGTGAACAACACCGTGCTGCTCTAGGTCACTATTAGAAGGGTGTGACATAATTACACCATCAAAACTCTGTGCATATTCGAGCGCTATTTTTAACAAATTTGCATTATGAATGGCACTTTTATAGTCACCAAAAGCCATAGCTCCTGCCAAATGCATGTCATATAATGAAGCCATTTTTGCGCCCTTAGCTTCTGAAGTCAGGCAGCCAATAGGGTGGACGTTAGTCAAGAAAGTCGCGCCGATTTTATAAAGGTGGCTAATGTCAGAATGACTATCAATAACTGGATCGGTATTGGGATTGATCCCCAAAGCGGTAAATCCTGATTTTGCTGCGACCAACAAGCCATTTGCTAGAGTTTCTCGTTCTTCAAACCCGGGTTCACCAAAACTCACATGCGGGTCGAACCACCCAACAGATACATGCAGGTTTTCGGCCTTGATGCATTGTACATTTTTTGGGTCAATCTGAGTATCAATTTTAGTAATGATACCGTTTTCGACCAGTATGTCTTTTTGTTTGAAATGAAGATCTTGATTGGGGGCTACAATAATGGCATTGCGTAGAAGAATTTTCATATTTCTGAAAGCAGCCTTATGTCGAACTACCAAACAAAAATAAGAAACATCTGTGTAATGTAAAGAACGAAAGTGTTTAGAATTTTTCAAAAACTCCCAAGCCAAATAACGCAAAGTCATATTTGACGGGGTCGTTGGGGTCAAAAACCGATAAGGCTTGATCCAATTCTACAACCGATTTAGCATCATTTTGTGCTCTTTTGAGCAGTTTAAGCTTGCGTGCAACATTGCCCGAATGCACGTCTAAAGGAATCGATAATTGACGGGGCAATAAGGATTGCCACAAACCAAAATCAACGCCATTGCGATTGCTTCTAACCATCCATCGTAAAAACATATTGATGCGCTTGGCTGCGGAGCCCGAAAGAGGGTTGGCCAGATGTTTTTCGGTTCGCTTTTCGTGTTTTAAAGACAAAAAACGACTTCTGAAATCATACTGCAACTCACCGATCGGTCGATGCGGGTTATTATTGACAAAGGCGGCTTCTAGATCTTGATGTTTTTCTAACAGGTGTTTTAAGGCTTTGACAAAATATATAAAGTCATCACCATTAAACGTTCTATGAACAAAACCCTTGAGGGGCTCGAGTTGTTCAGGAGAGTGATTCATGATGAAATCATAGGGACTATTTCCCATCAATTTCAACATTTTTTCAGCACTGTTAATGATGGATTTTCTATTGCCCCAAGCAATGGTAGCAGCTAGAAATGCTGCAATTTCAATATCCTGCTTTTCTTGGTATTGATGAGGAATTTGTATCGGATCTGTGTCTAAAAACCGAGGATGTTCGTAGATCTGTGCTTTTTCTTCTAAAAATAGTTTGAGGTCCTGCTTGTTCATTGTACTACTTGACCATCTTTTAGGGTCAGTATGCGATCGGCCATTTTAGCAAGGGAGGTATTGTGGGTTACGATCACAAAACTACAGTGAAATTGATCTTTTAAGTCAAAAAAAAGTTGATGCAATTGGGAGGCACTTTCGCTATCTAGGTTGCCACTGGGTTCGTCTGCAAAGATTAGTTGAGGTTTGTTTATCAGTGCTCGGGCAACCGCTACGCGTTGTTGTTCACCACCCGACAATGCACCTGGCCGATGATCTGCCCGGTCTGAGAGGCCCAAAATTTCGAGCAATTCTCCGGCTCGAAGACGCGCTTTTTTGTCTGGGGTTTTACCGATCCATGCAGGCATGCATACATTTTCTAAAGCTGAAAACTCGGGCAATAATTCGTGAAATTGAAAAATAAAACCCAAATGCTTATTTCGAAAAGCGGCCAGAGCATTGGAGGACAACTTTTGGATGTCTTCTCCCAGCAAAGTTAGCTGTGTGGCTGGATTGCGGTCTGGCTTTTCGAGGGTCCCCAACAATTGGAGCAAAGTAGTTTTGCCAGCACCCGAAGGGCCAACAATGGCTAGTACCTCTTTATCGCCAACGTTGAGGCTTACGTTTTTGAGCACAGAAAGGTTGCCGTATTGTTTGCTTAGATGATGCGCACTTATTAAGTCTGACATGTGTTAAAGGTACTGTTTTTTTGTTTTTTTTAACGGACTTCTGAGGCTCTTAGCCTTCTTTTTTTTAATGCATCAACCTTTTATTTTTATTTAAAATTAGCAGCGGACAAATATTTGTTTATATTTACTATATAAATCTTAAACAAAATGGAAACTGCATATTTCGCTGGAGGTTGTTTTTGGTGCACAGAGGCCATCTTTAAAAACATAGAGGGGGTTTATGATGTGACCTCAGGTTATTTAGGTGGATCTATCAAAAATCCTGCATACCGTGAAGTTTGTACAGGACGTACTGGTCATGCCGAAGGTGTTGCTATAAGGTTTGATGCTGCAATAGTAAGTTTTGAAGAATTGCTCTATTTCTTTTTTATGTCTCATGACCCGACAACGCTTAACCGTCAGGGGGCTGATCATGGAACACAATATCGTTCTGCCATATTCTATACCAATAATGATCAATTGCAAACAGCTGATTATGTAATGACGAGTCTCGAAGATCAGATGATATTTGATGCGCCCATAGTCACCCAGCTTAAGCCTTTTGATGTGTTTTATAAAGCAGAAGAAGAGCATCAAAACTTTTACGACCAAAATACCGATCACCCTTATTGTCAATTTGTGATTCAACCCAAATTGAAAAGATTAAAAATTCAACATAAAAAAATGCTAATTAAATGAATGAAAATTTTAACATCCAAACCCTTCCAATTACTGATGAAATCAAAACCAATTATCGAGAGATTATTGATTTGCTGGGAGAGGATACCACCCGCGAGGGTTTAGTCAAAACCCCCGAACGGGCCGCCAAGGCAATGAAATTTCTTACTGGCGGATATGAACAAGACCCCAAACAAATATTGCAAAGTGCAATGTTTAAAGAAGATTATAATGAAATGGTGTTAGTAAAAGACATTGAGTTGTACTCCATGTGTGAGCACCATATGCTCCCATTTTTTGGCAAGGCACATGTCGCATATATCCCCAATGGTCATATAGTGGGTCTGAGTAAAATTCCTCGCGTAGTTGATGTTTTTAGTCGTCGTCTACAAGTTCAAGAACGACTAACTGAACAGATTTTAGATTGTATCAACTCAACCTTAAAACCGCAAGGTGTGGCTGTGGTAATTGAAGCTTCGCATATGTGTATGATGATGCGTGGTGTACAGAAGCAAAATTCGCTAACTACCACCTCAGGATTTAGAGGAGCTTTTAAAGACACTGATACCCGGAATGAGTTTTTGAACTTAATCAGTGCTAGATTGTCCTAATCACGTTATTTTTTTCTCTTGTAGGTAAAAAGTTTTTTAAGCATTTTTTTTTCAAATTCCCAAAAGAATTTATGCTGAAAAAAAACTGTACCCACCACTATCAAAAGAATCTGATAGATTGGAAAAATAAGAACTAATCTGAGGCTATAATACCAAAAGTTTGGAAAAGGCAGGTCTTTGAAACGATCGGCTGTAAACTGAAAGTATTCTAAAATTGGGGCGCCGAGCTTTACACTGGCCGATCCTGTTATTGCAAAGACAATAAAGATTATTGTTAATTGTAAGTTGGAGTTGATTCCCCATTTCTTTTTTAACCGTTCTAACACCTAGAGGGTTTATTTTAATAATTGAGCAATTTGTTCTGCCAACTCTGTGCCGATACGATCCTGTGCTTCTAATGTAGCAGCTCCTATATGGGGAGTTAGTGAAATTTTTGGATGCATTAATAACTTGATGTGTGGTGTCGGTTCGGTCTCAAAAGTATCTAATGCTGCAAAAGAGAGCTGTTCGCTGTCCAATGCTTCTACAAGCGCCGTTTCGTTGATCACGCCACCGCGTGCGGCATTGATGATTCCGGCTCCTTTTTTCATCATTTCAAACTCTTTTGTGTCTATCACGTATTGATTTTGAGCAGGTACGTGTAAGGTTACAAAATCTGCTTCTTGTAGCAAGCTTTCCAAAGATTGTGTTTTGATGTTTACGCTAACTGTTTGACCGTCAAAAAACGGTACTTTTATTGTGGCGTTTTCAGTAAACTTATCACTGGCAATAACCTTCATGCCAACGCCAATGGCAATTTTTGCAACCTCTTGTCCGATTCGGCCAAAGCCAACAATTCCGAGTGTTTTGCCTCGCAATTCGATACCTTTAGCATAACTTTTTTTAAGCCCTTTAAAATTCGATTCGCCTTCCAAGGGCATATTGCGGTTGGTATCATAAAGAAAACGAACACCGCCATAGAGGTGCGCAAAAACCAGTTCTGCTACTGATGCCGATGATGCGGCTGGCGTATTGATGACATGTAGCCCTTTGGATTTTGCATAGTCAACATCGATATTATCCATACCAACACCGCCCCGGCCAATTAGTTTTAGGCTCGGACATGCGTCAATAAGGGGCTTACGTACGGTTGTTGCACTGCGTACAAGAAGCCCAACAATTTGGTTTTGGTTGATATAGTGTTCAAGTTGTTCTTGTGCAACTTGAGTAAGGTCAACTTCAAAACCAGCTTTTTGTAGCGCCTCGGCGCCCAGTTTTGAAATTCCATCATTGGCCAAAATTTTCATACGTTATTTTTATTGTTGTTTTTCGAAGGTTTGCATACAAGCGACAAGCACTTTGATGCTTTCAATAGGCATTGCATTGTAGATAGAGGCACGGTATCCGCCAACAGAGCGGTGGCCTTTGAGTCCGCTAATCCCTTTTTCGGCCCAAAGGGCATCAAAAGCTGCTGCTTTTGAAGGATCGTTTAGATTAAATGTAACGTTCATGATACTGCGATCTTCTTTAGCAGCAAAGCCAGAAAAACAGCTGTTTCGATCTATTTCATCATAAATCAGCGCAGCTTTTTCGTGGTTTAGCTTACCGATTTGATCCAAACCGCCTTGCGCTTTGATCCATCTCAGATTGAGTAGCGAGGTATATATGGCAAAAACAGGTGGGGTGTTAAACATACTCTCTTTGTCAATATGTACTTGGTAGTTGAGCATGGAGGGTATGGTTCTAGAAACCTTGCCTAAGAGGTCTTTTTTGACCACAACGAGGGTGGTTCCTGCTGGGCCCATGTTTTTTTGTGCTCCCGCATAAAAAAGGGCTAATTTTTCATAAGGAAATGGGTGCGAAAAAATATCCGAACTCATATCCGCAACTAGGGGTATGTCCGTATCGGGTAGTGTTTTGAGCTGGGTTCCAAAAATGGTGTTATTGGTAGTCAAATGGACATAATCCAGATCTTCTGCAATCGAGTAGTTTTTGGGGATATAGTTGAAGTTTGCTTCTTTAGAAGAAGCCAATTCATACACGGTGCCATAAAGTTTAGCTTCTTTGATGGCATTAGACGACCAGGTTCCGGTATTTAAATAGCCTGCTTTTTTTTCGAGTAGGTTTTGGGCAACCATCAAAAATTGATTACTCGCACCACCCTGTAAAAAAAGTACCTCGTACCCTTTGTTTTCGATTCCTAACAACTCCAAAACCAAACCTTGAGCTTCTTGCATAATAGCAATAAACTCCTTGCTTCTGTGAGAAATTTCGATGAGTGAAAGCCCGATACCATCGAGTTCACGAACAGCATCTGCGGCTTGCTGCAAGACCTCTTGTGGTAAGATGGCTGGTCCGGCGCTAAAATTATGTTTTTTCATGCTGAAAAATATCAGTTGCAAATATCGAAAGTTCTCATGGATAAATGAATTCTAACGATTTATTTTTTGGATGGTTTATTAACAGTCTACAGGGTTTGAAGAAACTCAAGCGTGTTTTTACCATCTGCATAATCCCATAGTTGGGGTTGTTGTGCTTTTCCTATAGGTACGGCCCCCGGAATTGCCATTTCTGAAACAACGCATTGTATGCGCTCTTTTTCTTTGTTGAGCAAATCCATTAGGGAGCCACTATTTTCATAATAATGATAGGCAGCAGTGGCGATAGGTGCTGACCAGGAGAGTGCTTCTCGAAGCATAAAGAAGCCATTTTCTGTAAAATCAAAATCACTCATCAAAAAAACAGCCTTGTTGTAGTCGTAGTTATTTGCATATTTTTCGGATTGAATGATTTCGTGAAAGGGGTAAAGCGCCCCAAAAATTAGATCGAGATCAAATCCTTTTGGTATAAACAGCTGCGAAACGTTTCTACAGCCCATACCGTAGTACCTCAGCATATCTTCGGCCAGTCCTTTAAGCGTTTCTTCGGTCTCGTTGCCATTAAGCACGGCTACGCCGTTGCGGTTTTTTCGAATCAGATGAGGAACTTTTGAAAAATAATGCTCAAAATATCGCGCTGCGTTATCACTACCAGTAGCGATCACGGCATCAAAGTCCGTCAGTTTTTGTTTTGTAAAGACTATTTGACCCGTATTGGCTGGAGCAAATTCTTCCAAAAGCGCTACTACAGCAGGCAACAAATAGGGATCCTTTGTAGCGGTTTTGACAAGGGCGCGGTGTCCACTGACCCAAACACACAACAAATCATGAAGCCCAACAAATGGAATGTTACCTGCCAAAACCAAACCAATCGTTTTGGGGTTTTTTGTAGGTATAAGCGCTTCGAGCCAATGGTCTATATTTTCTTCAGTCAAAGTGGCACCCCAACTATGTAGGGCATGTTCTAACTGCGCATGATCAAACCAGCCATTTGCATGATGGGCATTTTGAAGGGCCGTGCTAAAAAAATGGTCTCCATTATCCGACCGCTTATAATCCCTAAAAAAGGTCCCCAATTGTTTTATTGCATCAATTTTTGAATTCATCATCTGCGAATTTGTTCAGTCGGCCAATACACCTTAATTTTGCCTGCAAATCTATGAAACAATTCCAACTATGGCCATTATAATAACCGACGAGTGTATCAACTGTGGTGCTTGCGAACCCGAATGCCCAAACACTGCGATCTATGAAGGTGCAGAAGAGTGGCGGTACAAAGACGGTACGTCATTGACCGGCAATGTCGTTTTGCCCAACGGTAAGGCAGTAGATACAGCGCAACTTCAAATGCCCGTTTCGGATGAGTTTTATTTTATTGTTCCTGATAAGTGTACCGAATGCAAAGGTTTTCATGATGAACCTCAATGTGCAGCAGTTTGCCCTGTGGACTGTTGTGTTCCTGATACGGATCATGTAGAAAGCGAGTCCAGCTTATTAGCCAAGCAAAAGTTTTTACATAACGAGGATTAATTTATGAAAGCAGGTATCGTAGGATTGCCCAACGTAGGCAAATCCACACTTTTTAATTGTTTGTCCAATGCAAAAGCACAGAGTGCCAATTTTCCATTTTGTACAATCGAGCCCAATATTGGGGTGGTAAATGTCCCTGATAAGCGTTTGGAAACCTTAGCAAAATTGGTCAATCCAGAGCGGGTGCTTCCAGCGACCGTAGAAATAGTCGATATTGCTGGTTTGGTACGAGGCGCTAGCAAAGGAGAGGGTTTGGGTAACCAATTTCTAGGAAACATCAGAGAAACAGATGCCATACTTCATGTTTTACGATGTTTTGACAATGATAATATCGTTCATGTTGACGGTTCGGTAAACCCGATAAGAGACAAAGAAACCATTGATTTGGAATTGCAACTTAAGGATTTTGAAACCTTAGAAAAAAAACTGGATAAAGTCCAACGTGCGGCACGAACTGGCAACAAAGATGCGGCTAAAGAACTCGCTGTACTTGAACAAATAAAAACAGGACTAGAACAAGCAAAAAACGTCCGGAGTATCCCACTGCCCGCCGAAGACCGAAACCTTTATGTCCGACCCTTACAACTACTTACAGATAAGCCCGTGTTGTATATCTGCAACGTTTCTGAAGACGCAGCCGTATCAGGCAATGCTTACGTAGATACCGTTAGAAATGCTATACAAGCCGAAGGCGCCGAAGTTTTGGTATTGGCTGTAAGCATCGAAGCAGACATCAATGAGTTAGAATCATTTGATGAGCGACAACTTTTTTTGGAAGACCTTGGTTTGGAAGAGCCTGGGGCTTCAAAATTGATTCAAGCGGCTTATAAACTGCTCAATCGACAAACCTATTTTACAGCAGGCGAAAAAGAAGTTCGCGCCTGGACCGTACCCATTGGTGCTACGGCGCCACAAGCTGCGGGTGTGATTCATACCGATTTTGAAAAAGGATTTATCCGTGCAGAAGTCATTTCTTATAACGATTATCAAAACTATGGTAGTGAGCAAAAAGTCAAAGAAGCTGGTAAAATGCGCGTTGAAGGAAAAGAATACATTGTTAGAGACGGGGATGTGATGCATTTCCGATTTAACGTATAACTTCTTAACAAGCCCGCTTCCGATATTGTTAATTTCTTTGCGCTGATGTGGTTTTGATTTTTTTGAGCAAGCCCTATCTTAGCATATATGTCAGACAATACCCAATATACCGAAGATAATATACGTTCTCTTGACTGGAAAGAACACATCCGGATGCGACCCGGAATGTATATCGGCAAACTTGGCGATGGTTCGTCGTCAGATGATGGCATCTACATACTACTCAAAGAAGTATTGGACAACTGTATCGATGAGTTTGTCATGGGTGCCGGCAAAACCATAGAAATAAACATCAAAGACAACCAGGTTACCGTACGTGATTTTGGCCGTGGAATTCCCCTAGGGAAAGTAGTCGATGTGGTTTCTAAAATGAATACGGGTGGAAAATACGACACGCGTGCTTTTAAAAAATCAGTTGGACTCAATGGGGTAGGAACCAAAGCAGTCAATGCCTTGTCCGAAAAATTTACCGTTCAATCCAATCGTGATCAACTTTCTAAAACAGCTGTTTTCGAGTATGGAAATCTGATTGAAGAGTTTCCACAAGAGACCTCATCAAGACGTCGTGGTACCAAAGTGACCTTTGTTCCTGACCCTAAAATATTTAAAAATTATCGTTTTCGACTTGAGTATGTCGAGCGGATGGTCAAAAATTATGTTTATCTAAACCCTGGTTTGACCATAGAATTAAACGGGACAAAATTTGTTTCTGAAAATGGTCTAAAAGACCTGTTAGAGGACCAAACCTCGGCCTCAGATTTATTGTATCCGATCATCCATCTAAAAGGCGAAGACATAGAGGTGGCCATGAGTCATAGCCGCACCCAATACAGCGAAGAATACCACTCTTTCGTCAACGGACAGCATACGACACAAGGGGGGACCCATCAGGCTGCCTTTAGAGAAGCCATTGTCAAAACTATACGCGAACATTTTGGCAAAAGTTATGAAGCTGCAGACATTCGAAAATCTATAATTTCTGCTGTGAGCATCAAGGTTATGGAACCTGTGTTTGAATCGCAAACCAAAACCAAATTGGGGTCGACTGAGATGGGCGGTGATATGCCCTCTGTTCGTGCATACATAAACGATTTTTTGCTGACTCAACTTGACAACTATTTGCATAAAAATACTCAGGTAGCGGAAGCCATTCAGCGAAAAATCATGCAAGCCGAAAGGGAGCGAAAAGAACTTTCAGGCATCCGTAAATTGGCACGTGAACGCGCTAAAAAGGCAAATCTTCACAATAAAAAGTTACGCGATTGTCGGGTGCACCTCAATGACCTAAAAAAAGAACGACGATTAGATTCGACCATTTTTATAACCGAGGGTGATTCTGCTAGTGGCTCCATTACCAAATCTCGTGATGTCAATATCCAAGCGGTTTTTAGCCTTAGAGGGAAACCGCTGAATACCTATGGGATGACCAAAAAAATTGTTTATGAAAATGAAGAATTTAACCTCTTGCAATCTGCGCTCAATATCGAGGACAGTCTCGAAGATTTGCGTTATAATAACATCGTAATTGCTACGGATGCCGATGTAGATGGTATGCACATTCGGTTGCTATTGATAACCTTTTTTCTGCAATTTTTTCCCGAATTGATCAAAGAAGGACATTTGTACATTTTGCAAACCCCTTTATTCCGAGTGAGAAACAAAAAAGAAACCCGTTATTGTTATTCAGAACAAGAACGTCTAAACGCTTTAAAAGAACTTGCAGGAAAGTTAGAAATTACCCGATTTAAAGGGCTTGGTGAGATTTCTCCAGATGAGTTTAAGCACTTTATTGGCGAGGACATGCGCTTAGACCCTGTGATGCTAGACCGCAATACGACCATCGAGCAATTGCTTGAGTTTTATATGGGCAAAAACACTCAAGATCGACAGAATTTTATTATTGACAATCTCAAAGTTGAGCTTGATTTAGCTCAAGCTGATTGATTTTATTAAAAAAAAGCGCACTTATTCCTCGTGAATAAGTGCGTTTATTTCATCGGCAGGTTATTGGTTTTGAGACTTCCAAGACACTTTATAAACCCCTTCAGAAGGTTCACTAATTGTCAAAATCAGAGCCGTCTCGTGGGAACGCTCTAAATCAAAAAGTGTTTCGAAAAATTGTGTATCAAAATTTCTCCCGGTATAATTGAGGGTCTGATCCTCATTTGTTGTGTTGTTCGGCTCCAGTGAGCTCAAGGATACTTCATAAAATGCGTTGTGATCCGACTCGACTCGTATTTTCGAAGTTTCAGTAGAAAAAGTACCGATCACATGCCTGCGGTTTTGAGCATCTCGAGTGTACCGAATCAACCCCAGTGTGTGATAAAACCGCTTGATAACATTTTGCTCATGCTGGGTGTATTTTTTGAAACGGGGGAGTGCTGTGGTTTCGATCGTCATAAAATAAGCACTCTCCGCATAATCATCATAGGTAATGGTAGGAAAAAGCTCCTGAGTCTTGATCGGTTCTGTAGTTTCTTTTTGACAGCCAATCGTGACGATTAGGACAATTGCCAATAAAAATAATGGGATGTAGGTTAAAAATTTTTTCATGATAATTAGAAATTAGATTTGGGTGAATGAAAAAAATACTAGAAATAGGGTTTAAAATACGGTTTGAAATAATTTTTTTTGGGGGTACTTAATGGAATGGTAAATGTGAAAAGAATCGGTTTCATAAGTTGGTAATTTTGGGTTAAAAAAAGCCGTTTTCAATTTTGGCTTTATCTATAGGACGAGAAGAATTTCGATTTTGTTACATCTCAAAATGTGAAAATTTTCTAAAAATTGTAAGTTCTTAACAATCCCACCTTGCAATTGTTAACTTCTTCAAGACAAAGCACTTTATAAAAACTGGGGATGTTCATAATTTAGCATCACTGCAAAATATATGGAAGACCAAGAGGCATCATACGATAATAACAACCCAACAGCTGGTTCGGGAGAATCTCTTGTCAAGGTAACAGGAATGTACCAAGACTGGTTTCTAGACTATGCCTCCTATGTGATTTTAGAACGGGCGATCCCCTCGATAGTAGATGGTCTAAAACCGGTGCAGCGGCGTATTCTCCATTCAATGAAAGAACTGGACGATGGCCGTTACAATAAGGTGGCTAACATCGTGGGGCATACCATGCAATATCACCCCCATGGTGATGCCAGCATCAGTGATGCTATGGTGCAAATTGGCCAAAAGGAGCTGCTGATCGATATGCAAGGAAACTGGGGTAATATATAC
>Ga0181580_10001955_pt1 | contig 16644 bp, 18 predicted proteins | sample 071ome_23_FD_132413 | JGI IMG/M metagenome (GOLD analysis project Ga0181580, IMG submission 132413) | Coastal salt marsh microbial communities from the Groves Creek Marsh, Skidaway Island, Georgia - 071403BT metaG (megahit assembly) | ecosystem: Environmental > Aquatic > Marine > Intertidal... | reverse complement strand
TACAACTGGTAACCTAACGGTTGGTGGTAACCTAACTGCAACAGGTAACATTGCTGCAACCACAGCAGATACACTAGCAGTTGCAAGAACTATTAACGGTGTTGCATTTGACGGTAGTGCAAACATTCTTGTTGAAGATAATACAAAACTTCCAACAAGTGGTGCTATTCCAATGCTTGGAGACTTAACACTAGCAGGAAATCCAACATCAGTATTACACGCAGTACCAAAACAGTATGTTGACAACAACTTCCACCAAACAGCAGTTAATACAACTATTAGTGCTACAGAAACAACATATACAGGTGCAATACTAGTTTCAGATATTAGAGAAGAAACTACAGGACAAGGTTTAGCAATTAGTTCTGTTAATGGCAATATTGCTATCAACGCAGGTACTGGTACAGTAGGACTTCAAAACCTAGCAGGTGGTTCAGTAACAATTAGTGGACTTGATATTACTGGAAACAGTATTCAAACTACAGATAGTAGTTCTATTAATGTCGTACAAGCAACTACATTCCAAAGTGATGTTGTAGTTGACGGACGCTTAACTGTAGGTGAAATTGATGCAACAACTATTCAAACAGCAGCAGCAGGTGTTCCAAGACTAGAATCAGATACAAACTTAGAAATAAGTGTACCAAACGGCCACGTAAATATTGTTGACGGTTTATTAAAACTTGGTATTTACACAGCAGCAGGTGTAGCAGCAGACTTTACAGCAGTTGAAGGCGACACAGTATTCATTGAAGATACTACACTACCGCAACCACATGTATACACAGCTGGTATGTGGATGCCTATGATGAGCCCAACTATTGGTTGGGTACTAGGTGCTAACGGCACAACAGACTTTACATTTACTGGTCCAGGATTTAATGGTACTGTTAATGATCCAGCATTTACTGTTTATCGAGGTCATACATATGTATTTGATAATAGTGCAAACGGTGCAACACATCCATTTAACTTACAAACAACTGATCCAGGTGTAGCAGGATATTCAGTAGGAGATCTATACACAACAGGCACAAGCGGTGACAACGAAGGTGTATATGTTTGGACAGTTCCAATGGACGCTCCAAGCACACTTTACTATGTATGTACTAACCACGGTGGTTCAATGTTTGGCACAATTACAGTAGCATAAGAGGACATAGCTAATGGCTGAAAAAGAATATATCGTAAGTTTAAATAAAGATGTAGACTACGAAGCATTTAATGAAGAAATGATTGCAACAACTGGAGCAGGAGATATTCCACAGCGAGCAGTTGATGTAACAAATGCTCGTCCAGGTTCAAAGCGTAACACACACTATTCACTTACTGACGAAGAAGCCGCAGCACTAAGAAATGATCCTAGAGTTTATGCTGTAGAAATTCCACCTGATCAGAGAGACGATATTGAAATTGGACATTTAGTTATTCAATCAGGTGCTCCAATGGATCGCACAGGTTCAACTGCTGATCCTAATAGAGTCAATTGGGGATTACTACGTTGCGACCAAAACACAAATCCATATACATCAACTACACCTCCAACAGGTTTTGATCATACATACAATTTAGACGGCAGCGGTGTTGACATTGTAATTCAAGATAGTGGCCTTGATTACTCACATCCAGAATTTACAGATGGTAATGGTGTTAGCCGTGTACAGCTCATTGATTGGTATCAAGCCAGTGGATTAACTGGTGTACAAAATGCTAACCACTATAGAGATTATGATGGACATGGTACTCACTGTGCAGGTATTGCCGCAGGTAAGAACTACGGTTGGGCAAAGAATGCACATATTTACAGTGTTAAAGTTAATGGACTAGAAGGTTCAGGTGATAGTGGTACTGGTATTAGTATTAGTGATGTTTTTGATGTTATCAAAGAATGGCATAACAACAAACAAGCTGATGAAAAAACTGGTAAGAAACGTCCAACTGTAGTAAACATGAGTTGGGGGTATGGGCGTAACTTTACTAACGTTAGTGGCACATATAGAGGTGTTCCTTGGACAGGTACAACTCGTGATACTACAAAAGGCCTAGTAGGAGTATTCACAGGCTTAGGTTATAGACATGTTGTGCGTGTTGCATCAGTTGATGTTGACGTAGAAGAATTGATTGATGCAGGTGTTATTGTATGCATTGCAGCAGGTAACTCATATCAAAAGATTGATGTGCCAGGTGGCGTAGATTATGATAACTTTTATACTGACAGCAATAATAATGATTATTACTATCACAGAGGCGGATCACCATTCAGTGAACGTGCAATGATAGTTGGTAACATCGATGATAATGTTGCCGGCGGTGAAATCCGTGCTGTATCAAGTGAACACGGTCCAGGAGTAAACATACTTGCACCAGGAACAGGTATTATGAGCACATGCTCTACAACAAACAGATTTGGAAGTGTTGAACAACCTTATCCATTAGATACTAATTATAAGTGCATGAGTATTAGTGGAACATCAATGGCTAGTCCACAAGTTGCTGGACTATGTGCATTATACTTACAAGCATATCCAGAAAAGACACCTGCTCAGGTTCAAGAGTGGCTTATTAATAATGCAGCAACTGGTCAACTTAATGACACAGGACTAGACGACGACTATACTAATTCATTTAGTTTGTTAGGTGGGCCTAACAGATACATGTACAATCCTTACAATAAAGCAGCAACACCTGTAGCTACTGGCGGTTTGCGAGTAATTAATGGTGGCGGCCTAAGCCTAAGAAGTGACAAACAGAATCCACCACAAGTAGCATAAATACTACAAAGGGTAGGATTTTAGATGGCTACAAGTATTTGGAAACAAAAATCTGATTATAATTTAGGTACACTGTTATTAGGAGCAGACTACGATTACACTAGAGCATATGTAATTGGAGATGTTGTTACTTTTAACGGTCAAACCTTTAGGGCTATACTAGATAATCCTCTAATAGATGGTCGTAGTATAATTCCAAGAAATTTAGATTATTGGGAAAAATTTGACCCGGAAATCTCTGAAGGTGATACTTTTGATGTACAACTTCCAGTAAGATTAGGGTCAGAAATTACTATAGACCAAACCGCTTTATTTGGCGGCGACTCAACGTTTACAGATTTTGATAGCCAATCGTTTTATGTTACATCACTAGGTATTCCAAATCATGCGTTTGGACCTTATCCTAACCCACAAAACAGTTTTCCAGCAAAACCACAAGATTGGTTATTCACAATACCAAGACAACCTACAGATGCTACTACAAAAGTAGATCTTCCAGTAGGTGCTATAGGTGTTGCTATAAACGGTGTACCAATATACAATCATGCCAGTGCAACTATAGATAACGTAGAAGGTGAATTACTTACTAGGAATAGAGTTCAAAGTATATCCAACGGTGGCATAGTTGAAGATGGCTCCGGACCACCAACTGTACTTGGTGATTATCATTATATAAAAGATCCTGCACTTTTATATTTTAAACCTACAAATTATAAAACACTATATGACAATAATGTACAATATAATATTAATGAAATTGTATTTTACGACAACGAGTTTTGGATTGCAAACCTTGAAGATCCAGGAAGTATAAGTGTTAACCCAACAAGAGTTGTTATATATGGTAGAACATCAAAATATGGTCTTATTCTTGATGAGCCTATAACTGGCTTTGACATTGAAACAAGATCAGGACCTGTTACTATTTCAGCAGATCCAACAGGTGTTAGTATTTTAAATAGACAAGATAATAATGTACAATCTGTATTTGAAAAAGATTGGATAAAGTATGTAACAGGTATTCAACACAGTCCTATCATAGGATATGCATTTGACGGTAATCCTATTTACGGAAGTATTGGTTACAGTGATCCTTTAGATGCAACTAGTTTTCCAACATACATGACATCTAGTTATATACTAAGAGATGATAAAAGACAGAATGGCGATACTCGAGATGGGTACTATGAAGAAGATTGGGCGTATGTTCAAGGTCAAGGGTCACTAGATCAATACAATGGTCGTTTTTGTGTTACTCCAGAATATCCAGATGGCACATATGCTTATTTTGCAAGCACCTTAGTAGATGATCCTACAGCAAGTACATATCCGTACTTGTTAGCAAAACAATACTACAGTGAACCTATACTTCCTAATGGTACTGGTATTAGAGAAGGACTTAATGATGTAGAGTTTAATATCATTAGTGGAAGCATACCAGACGGACTACGCATTGAAAGACAGCGTTTAAGAGGTACACCATTAGAAGTACCAAACACTATAGAATACGATTTTGTAATTAGAGCTATATATTCTGGAAATACTGTTGAAGATAGAACGTTTAAACTTATAGTTGAAGGTCCAGATGAACCTGAATGGTTAACACCAGAAGGAAACTTACCAGTTGGTCCTAACAATAGTTTTTATGTGTTGGATGGTGAGTTTGTTGATATTAATTTACTTGCAACAGACGCAGATATTGCTGCTGGACAGACTTTAGAATTTTTTATAGGTGACGACAGTGGAGAACTTCCTCCAGGTCTAACACTAACCAAAGAAGGAAGAATATTTGGCTTTACTGAGCCTGTTGTTCCTCTTGATTTTGATGCAGTAACGGGCGGAGGTTATGACAGTGATAGATATGATTATAACCCATACGATTATGCAATTAGATCAGAAAGCGGTTATGATAGTTTCTTGTATGACAGCGTAACCTACGATGAATTTGATCCTACACGTTCGCCTAAGAAAGCAAGTCGTTTTTATGAATTTATTGTTAGTGTAAACGACGGCGATAGTATTGCAAAACGTAAGTTTAAGATTTTTGTAGTAGGTGATGATGCAGCAAGAGCAGACAACGTAAGCACCAAAGCATCACAAGAATTGTTTACTGCGGATATGACATATGTTCGCAAGCCTATCTTTATTACACCTGCAGACCTTGGTGTTAAACGTGCTGGTAATTATGTAACACTTGTAATTGATGTATACGATCCTAATACTATTATTGGTCCAATTGATTATCAATTAGAACCAGTTAACTTAGATGGAACTCCAAGTGTAGTTCCAACAGGTCTAAGATTAGACAATATCACAGGAGAAATTGCAGGAAGATATCCTTACCAACCAGAAGTTACTAAAGAGTTTAACTTTACAGTAAGAGCAACAAGATACAATCCTAACGTAAGTGATATTGTAGTTTATTATGGTTTTGTTGCACTGCCATTTAGTGCAGGTGATAACCAAGTATACTTTGAATCTGTAAACAAAACAGAATTATTAGAAATTGCAGGAGCAAGTACATACGATCCAATAAATTTAAAAAATATCTTTGTAACAGCAGTTGATACAGTTGATCTACAAAATCAAAATATAACAGTATCTATTGACAGAGGTGGTGATGGGTATGAGCCTGTTGATGGTGAGAAAAGATATTTTAATGTTGGATTAGTTGATGTGCCTGAAAGAGCAGGACTACAGGATGGATTTGGTGCAAGAGCAAACATAACTATTAAAAATGGTAAACTAAGTGCAGTAGATATAATCAGAGGCGGATTTGGATACAGCGTTAATGATAGATTAATGCCAAACGTAAATGATGTGCCTGAACTTAAAACAGCTAGTATTGTAACAAATGCTGAGATTAGAGTTGATGCTGTTAGTGACGGTGTTGTTACTGAATATGTTCGTGCATCATTTGACTCAGCACTTGGATTTGGTATTCCAGAACTACCTGTTGAACCAAGTGTATTTGCATTTAGCACAACTATTGTAGAATTAGATCAAGACGAATTTATATCAGAACGTAAACAGTTCTCTGTTAAAATACAAGGTGCAGCAGACGGTGCTATTAATTGGATTACTCCAAGTGATCTTGGTGACATACCTGCTAACTCTATTAGTACTCTAAAAGTAGAAGCAGAAAGTACATTCCCAGGAACAACTGTTGTTTATAAACTTGTAGATGGTAGACTGCCAAACGGTATTACACTTATTGAAGATGGTGAACTTATTGGTAAGGTGAGACAGTTTGCTGATATTACAAATCCTGGTATTACAATCTTTGACAACGGTTTCTTAACTTTTGACGGTACTAATACTTCGTTTGATAGAAGTTACACATTTACTGTTGAAGCAAAAGACAAATTTACTATTAACGCTACTAGAAGAACATTCACAGTAAATGTTACACCATTGGCTGATAGAGCATACAGTAACATTTATATAAAACCTTTCTTAAATATAGAGAAGAAAAAAGAATGGAATGCTTTTATTAGTGATTCTAACGTATTCAGTACAGATATTATCTACAGACCATATGATGCAAACTTTGGTATACAAAGAAACTTAGAAGCACTATTATATTCAGGTATTGAATCTAAGTCTTATGGAGAGTTTGCCGCAGTAACTTCTAAAGGACATAAACCAAGAAGTTTATTAATTGGCGATATACAACTTGCAGAAGCAAGAAATGTTGAAGTAGGTGATGTAACATATGAAGTAGTTTACTTAGAGTTACTTGATCCGTATGAAAGAAAACAAGTAACAGCTGATACTGAAGATATACAATCAGCAGCAGAAACTATTCAGTTAAACAAAAAACAAGATCCAATAACTGCTGATCAAACCAATGCTGACTTTATAAAAGGCACTATTGATCCTAATGATGCTCTTTATAATAGAGATGATCCTATGTTCTTTAGACCTAACAGTACTACAATAACAGTTGATAGCGACTTCGATTTTAATGCATCAGCAGACATCAAGTATATAAGTACTCTTACCAATATGAGAGAGCGTATAAAAAATATTGGAGCAACTGATAATAGATTCTTACCACTGTGGATGAAAACACGTCAAACATCAACAGGAAAACAACCAGGTTATGTAAGAGCAATTCCTATTGCATATTGTAAACCAGGTAAAGGACAAGAGCTATTATTAAAGATTAGAAACTATCAACGAGATACAGGATTTGATTTTGCAGCATTTGATTATTTTGTGGATAGATATATAATAGACGCTACACTAGGAAACAGTAATACACAGTTCATAGTTTGGCCTAAGAACAACAAATCAATATAAATACAAGTGGAGATATTGAAAAATGGCAAGTAATATTAACTTTCAAGATGTTAACGAAGCATATCCAGTAGCTGGCGTTGACAATGATTCGCAAGGGTTCCGCGATAACTTTGGAACCATTAAAAATAGTTTATCGTCAGCAAAAACTGAAATAGAAGAATTACAATCTACTACAGTTAAAAATAATGCTGACAACATTATGAACTTTAACAAGATTCAACAGGTTGAGCTAGTACAAGCACAATTTGGTACTAACTTAGGTACTAACATACTAGCAAATGCTACAATTGAATATAACAGAGGCCATTATCAATCATTCTTGTTAGGTTATTCAGTAGATAACTTACAAAACGTTGTTCTCCAACTTGTAAACTGGCCTGATTCAGGACAATATGCTAAAATTTGGGTACAACTAGCATCACAAGATAATATTGCTAGAAAAGTACTTTGGGACACAGAACAGTCAGGTAACTTTAAATACTCCACTAACTATAAAAACTTTTTAACTGCTTATCTTGACATTGTTGAAGATCTAACTACAGGTACACTTCCTGGCGTTGGAACTAGTATTTTAGGTCAAACTTCAGGTGCAACTGCTACTATTATTGGTATTGATACTGCTGATGGTAATAACAGATTAATATTAAATAATGTACAAGGTAGTTTTATTGATGCTCTTGGCGGCGAAGCAATTACTGCACAAGAAAACTTACTATCAAAGCAAAACATTGTAATGACATCAGGCGACAACGGTTATACTGCACCAGCTTGTATTATTGACAGTTCTACAGTAGAAACTATTTTAGAATTTAGTACTTACAACGGCGGCAACGATGTCTACGTTGATATTAAAGGTCAGTTTAGTTTCTAATGGATGATCCATTTGCAAAAATATTTCATTTAACTGATGCGGAATTAGAAACCCGCATCAATGATCTTACCAAAAAATACTGGAAAACAACTAATCCTTTTTTACAAGAACAAATAGTTGTACAATTAGATGCCCATAAAGAAGAACGTAGAGCACGTGAAGCTAGAAAATGGCAAGAAAGTCAACAAAATCTTGATAAAGGACTTGACAATTTAATCAATATCGATTAAAATATACGTATGCTTATGAAAACAGATTCTTTAGGAATACCACGGTTCAGTAACCGCGACCTTGTCGATATGATATATTCAGGCCATATTGATAAGTGTCATGTAGTTCTTTGTGACAATTCAGTAGATGTAGACAAGTTTAATAATTATGCAAATGAAAACGGATTACCTTCACTTACCAAATATATCCCATTAGATGTAGAAGAAAAGACTTTTGACGGTGTATGTCAAGGTGAATGGTTTATGCCTGAAGAATACAAAACTCTTGAGGTAGATGCTTTTTTACTAGGCAAAATCGGCGGCAAACTTACAAAAGAATGGGGCAGATGCCTAGAAGAACTAGAAGCATTTAGAGAACGTGACATGGAAGATCTACTACGCTATATGATTTATCTTGTAGACTTTATGCGTGAGAACAACATTGTATGGGGTGTAGGACGTGGATCTAGTGTAGCAAGTTATGTGCTGTATTTGATAGGCGTACACAGAATTAACTCAATCCAATATGACCTGGATTGGAGAGAGTTCCTTAGATAAGTATAACTATAACAGGAGAAAACGTTATGGCAATGAAACAACCAATGAAAAAAGTTTACAGATCTGCTAATGGCAAGATTGTAGATATGGACATGCTACGTCAACGTAACGAATTAACACCAGCAGTAGGTAATGCTCGTGTAAATGCTCGAGGCGATGAATTAGGCAAAGGCGGAAAGATTATTCGTAAGCGTGAAGATGTATTACGTGATTATTACGAAACATCTCAAGCAACTATACAGGATGAAGTAATACAGCGTGTTCAACCCGAAGCTGAACCTGTTGTTGAAAAGAAAACAACTAAAAAAGCAGTAACTAAAAAAGCAGAAGAAGCAGCAATGCAAGATGCTGAAGATGAGTGGGTAGAAGACGAAGACGGCAACTTTGTAAAAAAAGGTGAGTAATGTCAGTACAACTAACTAGACATAAAGGCAAAGTTCGAGCAATACACAACAGAGTTATTGTATCAGATATGAACTTTGGAGAACAAGTAACAACTGGCGGTATTATCATTCAATCAGATGATGGTAAAGACCGTGGTATTAAACCTCGTTGGGCTCGTGTAGTATCAAAAGGGCCTGAGAATAAAGATCCATATGATGTAGGTGACTGGATTCTAATAGAACACGGTCGCTGGACTCGTGGGTTTGATGTAGAAAATGATGAAGGTGAGGTACAAACACTTCGAACAGTAGAAGCAGAAAGCATTCTTTTGTGGTCAGACGTAGAACCAAATCAAGACTTGTTTGGCGGTAAAGAAGGCGTATCAAAACCTAGTATTGAAGATTTTGCATAAGAGGTAGTAATGACAAATCCATTTAAAGACATTAACACGTTCCACGTAGCGTGTGATCAACTAGCAAGTAAAGAAAATTACGATATGTACTTAGGACTCATTAAAGAAGAGTTTGAAGAACTACAAGAAGCAGTTGAAGCAAACGATCGTGTAGAACAACTTGACGCACTTATAGACATTCTTGTTGTTACACTAGGTGCTGTTAGAGCAGGCGGTTTTGATGGTGAAGGTGCATGGGAAGAAGTAATGCGTACTAACTTTGCCAAAATTGATCCAGAAACGGGCAAAGTTCGCAAACGTGAAGACGGCAAAGTGCTAAAGCCAGAAGGATGGAAAGCACCAGAATTGGCACAATTTATTAATTAAATTCTTGACTCCTATTAGTTTTTACGCTATAATGTAATAAATTAATAGGAGTTTTTCTTTGGCTACACATGGCATGATCGATTTAGAAACACTAGGCGTAGAGCCTGATAGTGTTGTTATGACTCTAGGTGCTATTAAGTTTGATCCATTTTCAGATGCAGAACCACACACTCCGTTGTACTTGCGTGGCGATGTTGAAGAACAAAGCGAACAGTATGGTCGTTCAATAGATGACAATACACTTGCCTGGTGGGCAACTCAGCCACAAGCAATTCAAGACGAAGCATTTGGTGATCATAGCGATCGTGTAACTGTACAAGAAATGTTGCGTCAATTAAACAAATGGTGCGTAGGCTTAGATTACATTTGGTGTCAAGGTCCTACCTTTGACTTTGTTATCCTACAAAACTTATACAAGGCAGCAGAAAAACCTGCACCTTGGAACTATTGGCAAATTAGAGACAGTCGTACATTGTTTTCTATGATGCCTCAGGATCCGCGTAAAGCAATTCAAGAAGAACTACATAATGCACTAGCAGATTGTTATTACCAAGCAAAATGTGTACAGCAATCATATAAACACTTTGGAGTAAAGGCACGATGAAAGAACTATGGGTAGAAAAATACCGTCCTAAGACAGTAGACGGTTATGTGTTTCGAGATGATGCACAACGATCTCAAGTAAAAACTTGGATCAAAGACAAAACAATTCCGCACTTGCTGTTTAGTGGTAACGCAGGTATTGGTAAGACAACGCTTGCAAAATTGTTATTCAACGAACTAGATATTAATCCGTTAGACATACTAGAGATTAACGCATCGCGAACAAACTCAGTAGATGATGTTCGTGATAAGATTGTTAACTTTGTACAAATGATTCCATTTGGTGACTTCAAAGTTGTACTGCTAGATGAGGCAGATTATCTATCGCCAAACGCACAAGCAGCACTACGTGGTGTTATGGAAGAATATCATACTACAAGTAGATTTATTTTAACTTGTAACTATCCAAACAGAATTATTCCTGCACTACACAGTAGATGTCAAGGCTTCCACATTGCTACTATTGATCAAACAGAGTTTACTGCTCGTGTAGCAGAGATCCTAATTACAGAAGGTGTTACTCCAGACTTAGACACACTTGATACATATGTAAAAGCAACCTATCCAGACTTGCGTAAGTGTATCAACATGGTGCAAATGAATTCAGTTGATGGTGTGCTGGTATCTCCCAAACAAGGTGATACAGGTGAAGCAGATTATAAACTGCAAATGGTTGAACTGTTTAAAGCAGGTAAGATCACAGAAGCACGTAAACTTGTTTGTGCTCAAGCAAGACCAGAAGAGATGGAAGAAATTTATCGTTGGTTATACGACAATATCACTTTGTTTGGTGACAAAGAAGAAGATGCGATAATTATTATTAAGAACGGACTTGTTAATCATACATTGGTTAGTGATCCAGAAATTAACCTAGCGGCAACGCTAATATCTCTTGCGAGGTTGTAATGATTTTAAAAAAATTATTTGACTATGTTCCTATTTTTACATATGATAAAAGTGGGCATAGAAAATATACAATTATGTATGAGGATTTGTGTCAATGACATACCTAGTAACAGATAATTGTATTAAATGCAAACACACAGATTGTGTAAGTGTTTGTCCCGTAGACTGTTTTTACGAAGGTGAAAACATGTTAGTTATTAACCCTGAAGAATGTATTGATTGCGGCGTATGTCTGCCAGAGTGTCCTATTGATGCTATTGTAGCAGATACAGATATTAAAGAACCAGAAAGAATTAAATGGGTTGAAATCAATACAAAGTACAGCAACTTATGGCCTAATATTACAGATCAAAAAGATCCCCTACCCGAAGCCGAAACATATGATGGAGAAGAAAACAAATTTGAAAAATATTTTTCAGAGAAGTCCGGGGGTGACTAATGATCAAAGCAATTCTAGCCTGCGATGACCACGGTGGCGTAAGCAAAAACGGCACACTTCCTTGGCCGCACAATTCAAAAGACTTAACTTGGTTTAAAGAAAATACAGCAGGTCATGTTGTTGTAATGGGATCTACTACATGGGAAGATCCACACATGCCTCGTCCTTTACCTAAACGTACAAACGTATTAGTAACTACACGCAAGAATGATTATCCTGGGGCAGATGCTTACATTAGTGGTGATCTAAATGTAGAACTAAAAGAACTTGAAGCAACATGTCCAGGTTTAATTATTTGGAACATAGGCGGACCAAATATTATTGAACAAAGTTTAGGTGTAATTGACGAATTCTATATTAGTCGTATTCCAGGTGTATACGAGTGTGATACATTTTTACCCATAGGTAAAATTAGAACCCTATTTGAAAAAACTTGGGAAAAGAAATACGAAGAAGTAAAGTTTGAAATTTGGAAGAAAAGAAAAATAAATGAAGCAATATCTTGATGCTCTAAAATACATTCAAAAAAATGGCGAATTTGTAGAAAATAGGACCGGAGTAGGTACAAAAAGCGTGTTTGGATATCAAATGCGTTTTAACTTACAAGAAGGCTTTCCAGCAGTAACTACAAAAAAACTTGCTTGGCGTAGTGTAGTAAGTGAACTACTTTGGTTCCTTGAAGGCAGTAGTAACGAACGTAGACTTGCTGAAATACTATATGAAAAACCTAGAGAAGAATTAGAAGATAAAACAACTATTTGGACTGCTAACGCAAATGCACAAGGCAAAGCCTTAGGATACAAAGATGGTGAACTAGGTCCTGTATACGGAGTACAGTGGCGTAGATTTAACTACTACGATGATCCAATAGCAGGCGTAGATCAAATCGGACATATTATACAACAAATTAATCGTGAGCCAGATAGTAGGCGTATTATTCTAAGTGCTTGGAATCCTATGTTAATTGATGAAATGGCACTTCCACCATGTCATACACTATCACAGTTTCGTGTTATTAATGGTAAACTAAGTTGTCAACTGTATCAGCGTTCAGCAGATATGTTCTTAGGTGTTCCGTTTAATATTGCAAGTTATAGTTTGCTTACACATATGCTTGCACAAATTTGTAAATTAGAACTAGGAGAGTTTATTTGGACTGGTGGCGATTGTCACATTTATAAAAATCATAATATTCAAGTTATGCAACAAGTAAATAGAGATCCACGTAAACTACCTAAGTTACAAATGCCTGCATTTGAAAATCTTGCAGAGCTATTACAAACTAAAACTAGTGATTATAAGTTACTAGACTATGATCCAATGGATTCAATTAAGGCACCGATGGCAGTATGAAACAAAAGTTTATTGATGCATACATAGATGTTGCAGAACGTTTTGCACAGTTATCCTATGCAAAACGACTACAAGTGGGTGCGATTGTTGTAAAGGATGATCGCATTATTAGTATTGGCTACAATGGTATGCCTACTGGTTGGGATAATACTTGCGAAGAAGCAGTTGAAGAAGTTACTATAACTGATAAAGGTTCTAAACTTACAACAACAACTTTAAAATCTAAACCAGAAGTGTTACATGCCGAGTCTAACGCAATCGCTAAACTAGCACGTTCGCCCGAAAGTGGTGAAGGGGCGACTATTTTTATTACACACGCACCCTGTATAGACTGTGCTAAACTAATCTATCAAAGTGGAATAGCCACTGTGTACTACAAGAATGATTACCGTAGTACACAGGGCCTTGATTTTTTAAAAAAATCTAACGTTTGGACCGTTAAAGTTTAACTGGCGATATTGTAAACTTCTAAGACTTCTCCTACAGCCTCGTGACGTTCTATATCTCCTTTGTGGAACTTGACTATGTCTAATCTTTCAGATTTTGCTTGTTCGAGTTTCGTTACAAAATCTACCAATCCGTTGTCATCGATACGATCTGCTTGATTTAGATCGCCTGTAACAACCATTTTAGAACCTTCACCTAATCTTGTGAGTAACATTTTCATTTGATTAGGTGTTGCGTTTTGCATCTCATCTGCAATGATATAAGAATGCTTGAACGTTCTACCACGCATGTATGCTAATGGTGAAATTTCAATTACGCCTTCTTGTATCATACTTTCAATTTCTCCTGAATAAAAATATTCACGTAGAACATCAAAAATTGGTCTTGTCCAAGGTGCCATTTTTTGTTCTAGTGTACCAGGAAGGAAACCTAAGTCTTCATCTACAGATACCGCTGGTCTTGTAACAATAATCTTTTCAATTTTTCCTTCTTTGAATTCTTTAACCGCAGTTTGCACAGCCAATAGAGTTTTGCCTGTTCCCGCTGGACCAATTGCGAAAACTATGTTTTTCTTATCGTCTAGCAGTTTTAACAAGTAGCGTTCTTGGTTAAGATTTCTAGGAAGTATTTTTACTTGAGATTGTTTGTTTGGACGGTGATCGTTAAATGAAATGATGTTTTGTGGTGAGTTTTGCTTACGCATTTTAGCTCTTTTAGAACTCATGTACTATTCTCCTATGTGTCGTAGGAGTAATGCCCTAACAATTAGGACACCTCGTCCTACAATGTATTTAGTAGATATCACACTCAGAAAAAACTTCTTGTAATGATTGTTTTGCGATAAATAAGTATAGTAAGGATTCAGTGTTATGATCGATACATTAGACATTATTAAAAATATAAACAACATATATGAAAGCAATACTGCACTAACAGTTCTAAAAGACTTCGAAAGAGTTCTTGACGAGCTAGATATGTATGTATATGCTAATTGGAAACAAGGCGAACTAGTTGAAGGCCCTATTATTGATAGACATTGGGTCAAATGTTCATTTATGTGGGATAAAAGCAATATGCCAGACCCTGCAGGCGGTAAGCGTTTGCTAGACTATGACTGTCGTGTTAGAATGGGCAAGTCTAAAATACTAGAAGCTCGTCCAATTAGAACACCAGAGGATATGCGTCCTGGTACTAAAAAAGGTAAACTAGACGAAAAGCCAATTTGGATCGTTGAAATTACTATGCCTAAAAAGCTAATAATGGATATGTATACTGGATACAAGACACAACTAGATGCTAAGATGCAAGCAGCAACTGATATATCAGCACCAGAATTAGAAACACCTGAAGCAGAACAAGCAGCACCTCCAGGAGGAGCAGCACCAGCACCAGCACCAGCCGGAGGCGGATTATAATGGGACTACAAAAAAGCGATCTAAGACATTTAGTCTACGATATTTTTGAGATTGATTCTTATCAATCTAAAATGGGTGACGACAAAGATATTGTTGTTTGTAGTTTTGTTGTACAAGACAAAGAACCTGCAACAGATCTTATGAACTTTATTGAAAAAGGTTATGGTTTTGTTCTTGATGCAGATGTAAGTGCAGGTGAAATGAGCGATGGCATGTATCGTGTATTTGTTGAAATGGAACGTAATAAAGACGTACCCAACAACATTATGGAAATGCTATACGGCGTAAAACAATTAACAGAAATAGATCGTTTTAGATTTAGATATTATAAAGGTTTCAAAAGTGTAGAAGCAAACGAACAAACACTAGAAGAAACTATTCCATTAGATAGTGATTCATACTACAATGTAGTAAATGAAACAAACTTAAACAACTATAAAAACTTCTTTAGCCAAAGTTATCTTGATGATATTAACTTGCTTGGCGAGAGCTTAAAACTATACAAACCGTATGCACAACCAGTTGAACTTAAAGTTGTAGACTTTGGCACAAACATAAATCCGGAAGAAACAATTCAAGTTACACCAACTGCTATTTCTGAGTGCTTATACTTAACTAAGTACCTAGGTGACTATAACATTACAAAGTACGGTAGCAATTTCCTGCTTGAAAGAGCCGGAAGTCAACTCTTAGTAGAATTCAATAATAAATAAAATATAATAACATAATATTATAAAGTAAAAGGATTAGACTTATGTTAACAACAGAACAATTCGGGAAACTGTTCCCACGTTGTGACGATCCTGATGGATGGGTCGCAGCAATGAACGAAGTATTTCCTAAGTATGAAATCAATACTCCACAACGTATTGCAGCATTTGTTGCACAATGTGGACACGAATCGGGTGGATGGAGAACTTTCTCTGAAAACCTAAACTATAGTGCAAAAGCACTTGACGCAGTTTTCGGCAAGTACTTTGTACGTGCAGGGAGAGATGCAAATGAATATGCCAGACAACCTGAAAAAATTGCAAACGTGGTATACGCAAATCGTATGGACAACGGTGATACCGACAGTGGTGATGGTTGGCGTTATCGTGGTCGTGGACCTATTCAGTTAACTGGAAAAGCAAACTACTCAGCATTTAGTGCAGACATGGATGTAGATGCAGTAGACGATCCAGATCAAGTTTCAGAAGATAAAGAAATTGCACTAATGAGTGCTATTTGGTTCTGGAACAAGAACGGACTTAACAAGTACGCAGATAGCGGTGACATTAAAACAATGACCAAACGTATTAACGGTGGTTACATTGGGCTTGAAGATCGTATTCATCACTGGGAAGAAGCACTACATGCAATGGGTGCTGAAGTAGAAAATCATCAAGAAGATGACGATGAAGATGATTCATTTGATCTTGACGATATTGGTGTACTACGCAAAGGTGCCAAAGGTGGAGATGTCAAGATGATGCAAGAAGCATTAGGCGTTAGTGCTGATGGCGACTTTGGTCCAGGAACTGAACGTGCTTTAAAAGAGTGGCAGGCAGCAAACGGTCTTGTAGCAGACGGTATTGCCGGACCTAAAACATTAGAGAAATTACT
>Ga0181580_10001949_pt1 | contig 16660 bp, 18 predicted proteins | sample 071ome_23_FD_132413 | JGI IMG/M metagenome (GOLD analysis project Ga0181580, IMG submission 132413) | Coastal salt marsh microbial communities from the Groves Creek Marsh, Skidaway Island, Georgia - 071403BT metaG (megahit assembly) | ecosystem: Environmental > Aquatic > Marine > Intertidal... | reverse complement strand
CCGCTGACGGCGTCCTCTATGTTACGGTGGATCTCGCTCGGCGTGCCTGCTTCGAGACTGGCTTTGAGCGTCTTGGAAATTGTCATCAAAGTGAACAGACAACGATTTCCCGTCGATGCCGAGGCTAAAATTGTCTCCGCGAGGACGGGATCCGTCACGCATCGTCGCACCGATTCATCTGGGATATCTTTAAAAGCCGTGGGATCCGTCGGGTCGGATCTCGTGCGACCGCTTCTCAGTCTCGTCTTGAGCACGTACGCGTACGCGGCGCATAATTCGCACAATCGTCTGCGCAATTTGTCATCCGGGACGTACACAGACAATCGCGCCACGTCGCGCGCGTGCCTGATGAGAGATCCCCACGCCGTACGACCTTCGACGAACCTACCGTAGCTAGAGTTCGTTCTAAACACCAAAACTAAACCGCACAGCGTACCGAGCAAAGAGTGCGCCGAAGCCGGCAGCGTCAATGTCGACATTGCAAAGTTGGCAAACGGGTTCATCAGTTTGAAATGGGCGCACAGCTGATTCACCGTATTCGGTAACACGACCAAAATCGCCGTGTACACCGCCAACACCGAGCACGGCTTGAGCAACCTCAAAAAGACGGTGCTCTGCGGAATGGATAACAGATCAACTATGAAACGGTCCACCATGCGATGGCGCTCCCACTTGTCCTGATCGAACAACTGCGAAATGCTCGTTCCAGAAGAGATTAGCGTCTGATTTAATCCCGGATCCCGGCTCAGAAGCAACTCCCGAACCGTCCGCTTGCGCTTTGCGTCCGCGTCGTCTCCCGTTCCAAGGGGCGTGCTTTTCGCCGTGTTAAACTCGTACTTCCCGTGCCAACCTTCCACGCCACCGGGGCCCGCCTCGAAATCCAAGTCATCCTCATCCTGGTCATCCTCTGAGAGTTTCCCTCGCGTCGCCACGTCTCGTCGTTCCGTCGTCCCAGTGACCTCGACGCCGCGAAGCGTCAGAGGCCTCCTCCACTCTCGAGCCTCCCTCGTCGTCGCTCTCGTCGTCGCTCTCGTCGTCGCCGTCGCCCTTTTCGCCGTCGTCGTCAACCTCGGCGACGCCCGGCGTCCCCATCTCACTTTCACCGCCGTCGGCGGCGCGGTGATCGTCATCGAACGCATCGGGTCGGGCGCGAGGCCACGAGTGACGCGTCAAGTGACGTTTCGCAACTCGGTCGCCGTCCAAGTGCCGCCACACGTCGCCGTCGTCGTCGAAGGCGGACGACCGCGCGCGGCGGGCGCCGGGGACGAAGAAGGAAAAGCAGACGACGACGCGGAGGAGGATGATGTCGGCGACGCGGGTATCAGCGCTGGCGTCGCGAGAGACTTCGGGTTTGCATCTTGTTCGTCGTCAACAGCGACGACAACGACTTCGAGGTGAACGCGGCGCGCGCGTCGCGCAGTCGGCGAGACGCGATCGACGCGGCAAGGACGACGATGGAGGCACGTTTCGCGTCGGTACCGACGCTGAAGACGACGCGTCGGGGACTTCGAACGCCTTCGCGTCGCTCGCCGGTTTGAAGTCGTCTCTGCCGTCCGCGCGAACGGAACCGAGGCGACCCGAATCCAGCGCCGAGGAGACGAAGACGAAGAAGAACGACGACGACGAAGACGACGAGTCCAATCAACTCCGTCTTCCCGTTCGCGTATCCTCCTCTCGCGCCGGTCGTCGCGGTAAAACGGTCACCGTCGTCCGCGGCGCCTTTCCCGGCGACGCCGACGCGCGTCGAACGCTCTTGCGCGCGCTCAAATCCGCCCTCGGCGTCGGCGGAGCTTTCGGCGCGGGCGACGACACCGCCGAGATCATTCTCCAGGGCGACGTCGTCGATGTCGCCGTCGACGCCCTTCGCGCGCGGGGTCACGTCGACGTCAAACGCGCCGGCTGAAGCGCGCGCTCCAGAGGCGATACAAAGAGGCATTTTCGCCCCATCAAAGGTGGAACCAAAGGGGCACCCACCCGATCGCGGGTGACAATTCATTCATCCATCCAGCCCCGTGCGTGTCGACGGCAGTTCACGACGTCGCCCAGCCATGGCTCGTACGAAGCAAACCGCGCGTAAATCCACCGGCGGCAAGGCGCCGAGAAAGCAACTCGCCACCAAGGCGGCGCGCAAGTCCGCGCCGACGACGGGAGGTACGCGCCCGAGCGAGGGATGAAACTCCCGCGAGGGGGACGCGGCGCGAGCGCGAGAATTCACGTGCCGACACGCCGCGTCGCGAACCGCGGGAGGGTTCGATCGACGCGCGCGACGCGCGAGCGCGAGGAAAGACGACGCGAGAGAATGCGCGGAAAATTGACCCACGTTTCGTTTCGAATCGCAGGCGTTAAGAAGCCGCACCGCTACCGCCCGGGTACCGTCGCGCTTCGTGAGATTCGGTACGTGTGTCGTCGTAGGGTTACGCGAATGCGCGTTGTCTGTGTAAACAGTGAGGGTGCCAGATTTAGAACACTAGAGAGAGAGCGTTGACTAACCTCTGGCACGTCTGTGACGCGTCTGTCCGAGCGCAGCAAGTACCAAAAGTCCACCGAACTTTTGATCCGCAAGCTTCCGTTCCAACGTCTCGTTCGCGAAATCGCGCAAGACTTCAAGACGGACTTGCGTTTCCAATCCACGGCGGTGCTCGCGCTCCAAGAAGCGTCCGAAGCGTACCTCGTCGGTCTCTTTGAAGACACCAACTTGTGCGCCATCCACGCCAAGCGTGTCACCATCATGCCGAAGGACATCCAACTCGCCCGACGCATCCGCGGTGAGCGTGCTTAAGCACTAGAATCGCAAAATTTGATGGCGCAAACTCGCCGCGCTTCAAGCGCTGTGATACGAGCGAGTCGCGCGCCTTCAAAAGAATAATGGTTTCCTGTAGTCTGGATGACGGCGAATGAATTGTTTTACCCTTGTAACGAATACTTACTTTACTACCGCAACTCTTCTTGTGTGCTATGTACGTTGAGTCGAATGAGTATTAAATGGAAACGCGCGAAACTACTAGACAAACTTGGCGCCGAGCTCGGTCAACCTAAGATAGGCGTCGACGAAATCAGCAAAGAACGCATCTTGATCGTTCGCGTACTTTTGAATCCAGCGCATGTTCTCTTCATCTTCTCGCATAAACTTGTCGCTCGGCAATCCGATGTGCTCAGCCATTTCAGCCTCGTCCTTGGTCATGTCTGGCTTGTGCCAAGGATCCGCGACGAGCGTGGCGTAGTACGCGTTGTCAAATGTGTACGCATCCCCAAAGCCCTTGCCACCGATCGTGTGCGCCCCCGCGAGTGCGACCATATCCTTTGTAGTGATTCCACTGCGAGCGAAATGTTCACGCATGTCTCGTCCGTTCAAGGTTTGCTCCGGCATTCTATTCTCCGGATCCGCCTCTGAGACGTCGACGCGGCCGAGTCTGACGCGTTCCAGAAATGTGGGGCCACCCGTGAATTCGACGGCGTACGCCCCGGCGCACGCAATCATGTCAGAAAATGACACTTTCCCTTCCGCCGCAGTCCCCTCCAACGCGTCGTACGCGTTCTTCACGACGCTCAATCCCCGCTTGAGACCGAAGGACTCTGGGCGGTTGAGCTCGTACCGCACGCTGGCGTTCATCCCACCGTCGTTCGCGCTCTCCAGGTAGGTTCCAGCGTCGTGAAACACGAGTCGAAGCACTGCGGGGCACTTCGTTTTCGGCACGCTCGCCGCGAGAGCCTGTCGGATAGCCTTTCTCACGTCTTCATCCGCGTCGCTGCGTTTTGGGTTAAGATGCCGTCGCCGCGTCAGTCCACGCAATCCTCTTTCGTTTCGCGAGCGCGTCGAGGGGGCGCGCCTCAGCACGTCTCGCGTCTTGATACGGTTTCGTAACGCGCGTAGCCACGTCGTCGTCGTCGTCGTCGTCGTCGCGCACCTCTCATTCGCCATCGCGACGCGAGGCTTGGCGCTCAGGAGCCCACCCATCGCGATGGTCCAAGCGAGAGATTCTCTCCGTCCGACCGCGCTCGGTACCCTCGTCGTCGCCCGTCTAGATCGCGTCACGGACGACACAGAGGTCGTCGCCGCCGACGCCGACGCCGACGCCGCTCGAGCGTTCATCGTTGCCATCGCGTTCGTCGAGTTATGAGGCGTTGCCGCGCGCTCGAGAAGAAGAAAAGCTACTGTTGTTTACAAACTGTCCGACGCGACGCGACGCGCGAGTCTCAAAATTTGATCGGTTTCAGCGGCGGAGCTCTAATCTCCGACAAATCTAACTCCCCGTCTAACTCTTCGTCCACCGGCCCGACGACGGCGCTGTCGTGAAGCGAAACGAATGAAAACAGTCAGTCTCCCGGGCGGCGGACGCGGGCGAAACGCGAGCGCGTGAATCCAAGAAAAACCGCGTCGAAAACGCCATCGCCAACGTCACCGCACGCACACGTTATCCCCTCTAATCACATACAACCCCAGCGGTGCCTCTTCCACCCCGCTCTCGCTCGAGTACACCCGCTCGCGGCAGTCCTCCAGGATCACATTCACCACCTGGTCGAACCCTCTCAGCGTTCCCACGACGTGTCTCCCGTCGTTCGTGATGACGTGCACCCGCCGGTCCACCATCCCCGCGAGCGCCCCGCCTCGTCCCACCGTCGTCGACATCGTTCCCGCCCTCGCGAAACCGACCGACCCCGCGAGACCGACACTCGTCCCGCGTTCCCGATCGATTCCCCGTCGCGCTCTCCCGCCCCACTCGAAACACCGACTCACTCAACGACTCGACGACTCGACGACTCGACGACTCGGGTTCGGGTCGATCGCGGGTGCCCGCCGGTCGGTCGGTCGGTCGCGTCGAACGGTCGAACGGTCGGTCGAACGCGTCGGTCGGTTTTTCTCTTCTTTCGTTTCGTTTTGAACTATGACGACGGACGAGTCGTGACTCGTAAACAACGAGACCGGTGGGACGGACGATCGATCGATCGCCCGTCTCGCCCCACTCGGCGACTCGAAGGGCGGAAGACGCACGCCCTCGTCGGTGGCCGGGACACAACACACCTCTCTTCGCCGGCGTGACGCGAGAAGGGTTTCTTCGTCTCCGATCGGCGCGGGTCTCCGGGCGCGGATCTCGCGAGCGCGTTCGTGTTCGCGTCGCGTCGCGCGCATTGTCCGCCCGCGCGCGCACGCCGCATTTTTCACGCGCCTTCGCGGGGCATCTTTCAGAGCGCGCGCGCGAGGCGAGGGCGACGCGACGGAGTGAAACGCGAGTGAAACGCGCGCGAGGGTTAGAGAGGGTTTTTGTTCGCTCGTTCACCGGTGAAACGCGCGTCGAGAGGGCTCGCGCGCGAGGCGAAAGGGGAGAATCGTCCGTGGGCGGGGTTCAGTGGTTCCGAGGGGGTCCTTCTTGAGTTTTGACTCGACAAAATCGTGGTGAACACGAAAAACAAAATCACACGGCACGCGAGAAACCAGCGAATTTAGAGTCCGGACGTTCAGAAACGAGACGTCGGGCCGAGTACTGAGGCTGAGGATGTGTTGTTAGTGGGTGAGAGGGGGGTTTCAGTGTCAGAGGTCAGCTCACTCGGTCGTTTACGCGCGTTTGAAGTGCGTCGCGGTGAGATCTTCCAGTCGAATCGAGGGCGCTTTCGTCATGGCGGACGACGACGACGAGAAGAGAGAAACAGCGGAGCAGGAGTCAACGCATCAAGCCGCGATGCGAGATGAAGAGATTCAGGTGAACGACGTGGAAGAGCAAGAGAGAGAGAGTTCGCCTCCGCGGCCGCAAGAGACGGCGAAAGAAGAAGACGCGCCGGCGGCGGCGGAGACAACGGAAGAAGTCAACGCCGAGCCTGAGGAGGAGGTTGAGGAGACTACAAAGTTTGTCGAGTGGGATCCGACCGGTAGATTTGGAAGGACGACCGAGCTTCTCGGTCGCGGGACGTACAAGAATGTGTACAAGGCGTTCGACGAAGAGGAGGGGATGGACGTCGCGTGGAACCAGGTCAAAGTGCACGGGTTGCCCTCTGCGGAGAAGGCGCGCTTGCTGAGCGAGGTTGAGATTTTGAAGAGATTGGATCACAAGAATGTGCTCAAGTTTTATCATTCGTGGAACACAACCTCGGAGAAGACTGGAGAGGTGAGCGTCAACTTCATCACCGAGGCGTGCGCCGGGACGCTGAACAAGTACGCCGCCCGCTTCAAGAACAACTTGGATATGCGAGCGGTGAAGAGTTGGTCTCGTCAAATTCTGAGAGGTTTGGAGTATTTGCACTCGCATGACCCTCCGATCGTGCACCGCGATCTCAAGTGCGATAACATCTTTGTGAATGGTAACGCAGGCGAGATCAAAATCGGTGACTTGGGTCTGGCGGCGATGCTTGATCATCAACGCACGCACAGCGTCATCGGCACGCCAGAATTCATGGCGCCGGAACTCTACGAGGAAGATTACGATGAGCGCGTGGACATTTACTCTTTCGGTATGTGTCTGATGGAGCTCGTCACTTTTGAGTGTCCGTACAACGAGTGCAAGAACCCAGCTCAAATCTACAAGCGCGTGTCAAGTGGCATCCCGCCAGCAGCATTGGAGAAGATCAAGGAAAAGGGTGATGATATTTACGAATTCATCTCTTTAGCCATCGCTCCGGTAGAGCAACGACCTAGCGCGAAGGAGCTCTTGGAACACATCTGGTTGAAGAAGAAGGAGAAGAAGACGATGGTACCGCGCCCCGTCGTGGAGGAGGAGCCTGAGGTTCCCCGGCCCATCATCAAGGAAGAAGAAGAGCCCGTTGAAGCTACGACCAAGTCAAACGGACGGCAAATCGTGCGGGTTGATTCTGAAGCAGATGCAACCGAGACGAGTGCCCATCGGCGTGGTCAGTCGCTTGACGTTCGCGTCAAGGGCCACTTCCTTGAAGATAACTCACTTCGTTTGCGGTTGCGCATTGCAGATTCTTCCGGCCAGAACAGAACTGTCGAGTTTCCTTTCATCACAGACACGGATAGCGCGCGTTCGGTCGCTGCCGAAATGGTCCAAGAGCTTGGGCTTGAGACCTCTGCGATTGATACGATTGAACGAGAGATAGAGAAGGAAGTCAAGTACTTGTGGGATGAGAAGCAAGGATTCTGCGTGAGAGACGACGGTAGCAGACGGCATAGTGCGGAGAACAGCGGTGGTTCGAGCCCAGAGTCGAAACAAGTTCGTCCGACTGTTGATGAGACGACAGCCAAGCAAAGTAGTCTTTCGGTGAGTGAGCGTGGTAGCCAGGATCAATTGCCGCTTTCACCTTCGTTGGAGTCCTTGAGTGAGCGTCCACGTCTTGCGGAAGAGATGTTCCAGGCGCAAGCTCCGGTGCACCATCCGCATGAAGACCACGTGATGATACGACCAAAGAGTGCCTTTGATGCGCTGAGGAGTCAGTATCACGAGAACCCCAACACGTTGACTCGCTCTGCGAGCGGCGGGTCCACTCCAGGAGATGCTTCTCCGACGCACGGTGTGGCGACGGCGTCGCCGGTTCGACCGATGTCCGTTCCACCGGCGCCCTTGGAGGCGGTGGTGAAGCATCTCGAGCAATTCGATGCGAGCCAAAAGCCTCCGAGACCAGTGCCGAGTTCTACTGCGCAGCCGCATTACTCTGAGAACGTCATGCAAGAAGTTCATCGCGTGTTCGATGAAAGCTCTGGCCACAGCGAGCGTAGTTCGGACGCCGGCTCTTACATGAATGAAGATGAAGAAGAGGAGATGGAGGAACTTCGTCTGTTGGAGGAGCTCGAACTTCAACAGCAACAGGAAGAAGCTGAAATGAGGCAGAGACACACGACTGAGAGACAGCAAAAGCTCCGCTCGCTTCAGAAGAAACGTTTAGAACGCACGGCGAGCAAGATGGCTCTTTTAGCGCAATCTGAAACTGGCTCTGAATCTGGATCTGCCATGCGCAACGTGAGTGCGCAACCGCTGCAACATGCGACTGCACCGTCTACGCATCCGTCTGCGACGCGTTTGAGCAACGTTCACAGCGCCAGCAATCTGAACCCGAGTGCGCCGGCTCAAGCGGTCCAGCACTCCACATCTGTGGCTCAAGCTCCACCTGTGCCTGCGCAGCAGCAGCCAGTCCAGGCGCCACCTTCGATGCAGCATCCGGCACAGTACTCGCACGCCGCGACTTCTGTTCCGCAGCAGCAGCAACAACCGTACGCTCAAACCGCTCCTCCGATGCAACAACAACTTGCTCCGGTCCAGTCACAAGCGCCAGTTATGCAGCAAGCGCCTCTTATACAAGAGCAGCAGAATGCGCCAGGGCAGCTGCAGCACCAAGCGCACGCTCAGCAACCGCACATGGCACAGATGCACGCACAGATGCAATCTGCGCAACAGCCGATGGGCGCCGAGGTACCGGCGCTCCAAGCTGCGCAAGTGGCGCAATTGCAAGCTGATCATCTCACCATCAGTAGAACTGCATCACAGCGATCGATGCAGAGCGATAGTGGTGTCTACGAATCAGACGTTCCGCCTGAAGAACAAGCCCGCCTCGTCAAGGAGAAGAAGCGCATTGAAGCTTTGGCAAAAATGCAGATGATGGAGGAGACTTCTTTGCTGTCACTCGACAGCAAGCCGAAGGGTAACAAAGGTTCCATGATGAGCTTGAGTTCTCAGGCGAAGAAGTCGGACTCAGCCGATGAAATAGATACGCAAAATTAGTCTCGCGATTCTTCGAATACATTGTCGGTGCCGCTGGCGCGCGAAAAAAAAATTAGAAATTATAGCACGAGAATTGTCATACGCATTCGAATACTTTGCCGCAGATATTGAACCAATTTTAAATTCAGAATTACAATTGCGTTTGTGCGCATGCGTTTCGTGCACGACTAAAAATTTTCTTTATCCAACCGAGCCCTCGAGCTTGAGGGACATGAGCTGGTTGACTTCAGCTGCAAATTCGAGCGGGAGCTCGTTGAAAACTTCTCTACAGAAACCCGAGATGATGACTCCGACGGCTTCCTCCGGGTCGATACCACGCTGCTGGAAGTAGAAGAGCTGGTCCTCACCAATCTTGGACGTACTCGCTTCGTGCTCCACTCTCGAGCTCGGCTCCTTGACCTGAATGTAAGGGTACGTGTTCGCCCCAGCCTTGTCCCCGATCAACATCGAGTCGCACTGGGAGTAGTTTCGCGCACCCACAGCGTTGGGCCCAACTTGCACCAACCCTCTGTACACATTCTTACTCTTGCCAGCACTGATCCCCTTGCTCACAATGCGGCTACGAGTGTTCTTGCCAATGTGAATCATCTTGGTCCCCGTGTCCGCTTGTTGCGCGTTGTTCGTGAGGGCAACCGAGTAAAACTCACCAATCGAGTTGTCACCTGCGAGGACAACCGACGGATACTTCCAAGTGATGGATGAGCCCGTTTCTACCTGTGTCCACGAAATCTTAGAGTTGTCACCCTTGCACAACCCACGCTTCGTCACAAAGTTGTAAATCCCACCCTTTCCATTCTCGTCACCCGCGTACCAATTTTGCACCGTCGAGTACTTGACCTCGGCATTCTTACCGGCACTAATCTCGACGACAGCAGCGTGAAGCTGGTTATCGTCGTACGCGGGCGCTGTGCAACCTTCAAGATAGCTCACGTAAGAGTCGTCTTCTGCGACAATCAAGGTGCGCTCAAACTGGCCAGCCGCTTCGGCGTTGATGCGGAAGTACGTTGAGAGCTCCATCGGAGATACGACACCCTTGGGAATGTATACGAAAGATCCGTCGCTGAAAACAGCGCTGTTGAGCGCGGTAAAATAGTTATCCGCGACTGGCACGACAGATCCCAAATGCTCCTTAACCAGTTCCGGGTAATCGTGCACGGCTTCAGAAATGGAGCAAAAGATGACGCCCGCCTTGAGCAAGTCCTCCTTGAACGTCGTACCGATGGACACAGAGTCAAAGACGGCATCAACGGCAACGTTCGTGAGACGCTTTTGCTCGTTCAAAGGAATTCCAAGTTTATCGAACGTCGCAAGAAGCTCCGGATCAACCTCATCGAGGCTCTTCTTCTTGTCCATCGACTTTGGAGCGCTGTAGTAAGACACGCCTTGGTAATCTATCTGAGGATAGCGGTTATCGCTCCAGTCTGGTTCCTCCATCGTCAACCATTTTCGGTACGCCTTCAGGCGGAATTCCAACATCCACTCCGGCTCGTTCTTTTTCGCCGAGATCAGCCGCACGACATCCTCGGAAAGCCCGGCGGGAATGGTCTCCGTGTCCACGTCCGTGGAAAATCCCCACTTGTAGGGCTTGGACAGCATTGACTGAATCTTATCGACCTCCTCCGCCTTGGCATCCTTGACCTCGACCCCATCGTCGGAGACGGCGCGCATGCGAGTCGCGTCGCGTCGCGCGGTGCGCCTCTCACCGACCGCGGACACGCGCGGCGGCGCCGTCGCCCCGCGAACGACGGAATTGGAAGAAGACGCCGGCGTACGTCTGGAAGACGCCGACGACGCGGAGGAGGACGCGGTGACGCGCCCGCGAAGCGCGGAAGGCGCGCGCGTGGATGCGGCGGCGACGCTCATGGATGCGGCGACGGCGATCTTCGAACGCTCGAGCGTCGCGGACTGCGGCACGGGCGAGGGTGAGGCAAATGACGACGTCACTCGAACGGGGGGGGTATCCGCCACTCAGAACCAGCCGGTTCTCGGGTGGAAGGTGGTCGGATTGACGGTTCGTGAACCGTGAGAATGTTGGACTGCGAAATCGCAAACGCGAGACTCGCCTGGCGAAAACTCGGACGCTTTCGATGGACGAGCGGACGGCGACGATCGCTGATCGCAGAGGGAGATGTGTTTTAAAACGCTATCGTTAATGCGAGAGTGAAACTAATCGTCAAGCTATGACGCCATCCTCGCTTGGATTGGACCGCTTCTTTTCGAGCGCCGCTCTACCGCGTTCGGCGAGCTTTTCGCGCTTCTCCTTGGCCGCTTCGTCCTCGTGATCGACGGAAATCTTTGATTTCTCGAGCTTGGCGCGCACGGCTGTGTCTGCAGCGCCACTGGCGCTCGGTGTGGGGTTTCGAGGAGTCGAAGACGGCGCAGACTCGACGTCTGATGTCGCGTCGCGACGACGCGCCGCTGCGATGCGCGTCGCCGCCGCTCGCATGGGAGCAGAAACTCGGGCAATGACGGGTCGAGCCGCTGGTGGGAAGAGTGCTGCGAATGCGAAATCTGGTGAATCGTCGCCTCGTAAACCGGAACCGTGAGGCTGGAAGAACCTCAGGTATAACCACGCGGAGTAAGCGCCCCAAACATCAAAGAGGTACAAGCCGATGTGATGATGCCTACCTCCGCTCATAAATGCATAGAGCGCCGTAAAGCACAAGTATGTGCCAATCAAATGCTTGTTCCTGATCGACCTCAACGACGCCATGGCTCGAGAAGACGATATGCTAGAGCTTTCGCCCGCGAAGACAGGTTCTTCGGGTAAAACTTGTCTCAACGCGAGCAACAACGCCGCCAAGACTCCGTGAAAGCCGGAAAATTTGGCAAAGAGATAAAACTCGTCAAATCCGCTCAGAATGTACAGAGCAAACATCGATAGCCATGAAAACGTGGCGACGGCTACGTTGACACCGATCACGAAGCGTGTGAGCTCCTTCGATCCCCAGATGGGCTCGAGGGCTCTTCCAATGTACAGCAAGCCGGTCGCATCCACCAAGAGGGCGGCGAGCGACATTTCATAATAACCGCTCGTCACCAGCGTCCACGGTTGGGTCATGACGGCATACGGTTTCAAGGCTAAATATTCATCCAGGCTTTTCCCAAACAGTGCAAATCTACCAAACCAACCGCACGCCAACGCGGCACACGTCACGCGCGTCGCCTTGCTCGACGCCGCGTAAGATGCGCTCAACTCGGCGCGCACGTTTCGAGCTGTTCAACGTAAACGAACCACGACGCAACTCTCGCGGCACGCACTCGTCAGTCCCCGATCGCGAGCGCACGTCCTCCGAATCGTCGTCACCGTCGTCGTCGTCGTCGTCGTCGTCGTCGTCTACCCTTCGCGAGCGCACAACGGAAAGAAGAAAGAAGACGAGATACAAAAAACGTTAAAGCCGACGTGTGTGCCACGCAACCAACGCACCTACGCTCCTCGCGACGACTTCGAACCCGTCCTCGCGTCCCTCCGCCTGATCATCCAACGTCGACGTCGACGTCGACTCCGACGCGTTCGATCCTTCTCCCATCGCCCCGCGCATCCGTTACCCCGCGCTCTCCTCCACGACGTTCCAACAGTCAGTCAGTCAGTCAGTCAGTCAGTCGCGCGCCAACGCCGTGTTTTCGGTGTTGCCGACGCGCATCGAATTTGTTTTTACATTGGTAGCGTCCCGTTTGCTCTCGCTATTTTTTTTACCCCAAGGCGAAGCGCGAGTGAGTGGTCGAGTCAGAGCCCATCGAATCAGTCAAATAAATCAATCAATCAATCAGTCGCGCCGGGTCGACGACGACGCGACACAGCGTGACGACACGGCGCGGCGATACGGATACGAAATGATTGCGACTTGCTCGACGTCCCTGTGCGGACGCCCGACGACGCGTGGGAAGGCGGCGAAGAAGGATGGACGCGTGAGCGTGCGCGCATCTGCGTCGTGCGACCCATCGGCGCAGCGATCGGCAGCCAAGTTTGCCCCGCGTGAGATTGCGCAGGTGAGCGCGAAGAAGGCTGCGGTGGTGGAAACGCCGAAACCTGTCGTGCCGACCCCGGTGGTTGCGGGCGCTGCGGTCGCGGCGGCGGCGGCGGCGGTGGTCGCGATCAAGTCCAAGAAGTCCGCCCCTAAGAAGCAGAGACGCATCGTCATCGCCGGAGCGCCGGCGTCCGGTAAGGGCACGCAGTGCGAACTCATCGTCAAGAAGTTTGGGCTCACCCACATCTCTGCGGGTGATTTGCTCCGCGCCGCCGTCGCCGAGGGCACGCCGGCTGGTTTGAAGGCGAAGGAGTACATGGACCGCGGCGACCTCGTGCCGAACGAGGTTGTGGTGACCATGGTCAAGGATCGACTCGCGCAACCGGATTGCACGAAGGGTTGGTTGTTGGACGGTTACCCGCGCAGCGAAGAGCAAGCCGAGGCGCTCATCGAGAGCGGCATTCAACCGGATCTCTTCCTCTTGCTCGACGTTCCGGATGAGATTTTGATTGACCGAGTGGTCGGAAGAAGACTCGATCCCGTCGACGGCACCATTTACCACATGACCTTTTTCCCGCCGCCGAACGCCGAAGTCGCGGCGCGCCTGACGCAAAGAAGCGACGATACGGAAGAGAAGGCGGCGAACAGATTGGCTGTTCACCACCGCAACGTTGATGCCGTCGTTGGAAAGTACGAGAAGATTATGAAGACCGTTGACGGCAACCGAGCCAAGACGGATGTGTTCGCCGATATTGAACGAATCATCAAGGCGATGTAAAAAGCTTGGTTATATTGCAAAGTTTCGTGATTAACGGGTCGTAGAGCGAGCAAAGTTGATTCCTTTTTTAATACTAGCTTCCAGTTCTGGCAACATTTTCTCCAATGCCTCCTTCTCAAAGGAAGATATGACACCGACGTCTGACACGCGCTCCACCCCTCTCTTTCCCAGCAACACCTTTGTCGCGAAGAATGGCAATCGAGTGGCGTTACTTTCGACGAACGCGCACACCCATATGCCCGATTCCCCGCTGAGCCCGCGAAGACACGCGTCTGCGAACTCTGCCGCGGCCGCAGCCATTGAAAGCGTCGCGCTGCCAGCCCCTCCTTTGGCTTCGACGACTTCCGTGCCTCCATTCTGAATGCGCCCAGTCAATCTCTCAACCTCTTCCCGCGTGAAGCTACATCTGGGCGTCGTCTGCGACAACAGTGGGAGAATTGTCGCCCCGGCGTGGCCTCCGATCACCGGAACGTCCACCGTCACGGGATCTGAGAACCCTTTGGCCTCCGAGACAAACGTCTTTGCTCTCATGACGTCGAGGTATGTAACGCCCATCAATTTTCGTTTATCGTAGCATCCGTGACGCTTGAAAACCTCCGCCGCGATTGGAACGGTTGAATTGACGGGATTAGATATGATATTCACGAGCGCCGCCGGGCAGCACCTCGCGATCGCCTCGCAGAGCTTGTGCACTATGCCAGCGTTGACGCCAAACAAGTCGTCTCTGGACATTCCGGGCTTTCGCGGCACCCCGGCCGGAATTACGACGAGATCACAACCTCGCAAGCAATTGTCTAATTCATCGTCACCGACGAAACCGCTCACGCGAGCTCTCGTGTTGACGTGCGATACGTCAACGGCGACCCCGCGCACGACTGGCGCGACGTCGTACAACCGCAACTCCTCCACGAGTGGATTCGCCTTGACGAACGCCGAAAGACTCTGACCGATTCCACCTGCCGCCCCTAAAATTGCAACTTTGAATCCAGGGCGTTTACCTCCCACAGCGGAAGCGCCGAAAAACCAGTCGACGAGACCGACGCGTTGCGCATTCGTAGACGGATTGTTGTCGCTGGCTGACGGGCTGACGTGACCGCGAACGGCAGCCACGCGACGATTTGCAGCCTCGGCACCGGACATGCGTCCTTCCAGACCTTACGAGACGAGACCTTTTCAACCCCTGTGCGGGTTTGTGCGACGCGGTCGAACGCTACGCGGTGTGACGACGCGTAATTCTAAGTTACCACTGCGCGAGGTAGTTACTTCGGAGCCAGCTGTTTGGCGCAAAGCGTGTCTTCTCATTAAATTATCAATGCCAGTGTATATATTACAAGAAAATGCTCATTTCGAGAAGCGTCTACTAGCACAGGAGAACTTGGTTCGTCGGCACCCAATTCTGCGGTTCGTTCGCGGCGCTTCTAAACACCTTGAGACGCATCTCCGCAAAGCCTAAAAAGTCAAAGTCGATGGCGCTGTACTTGGCTTGAATCACCGCCCATAGCGCCCAGAACGCGTGCGTGACTGGGGTCCAAGCCGCAACCTCGGCTTCAAGAGCATCAATTTCCATCGTCGTAGCGTCCGACGGAAGATAGGCGGCGTAGAACTCGCGACGGAGAGCCGCCGTAGGAAATTGGTCGTAGTTGCATTCGAAACCTGCGAATTCGCAAAACAGATTCGCCATATCGAACGCGCGCGGACCAAAGTCGGCGTACTCGTAGTCTATCAGAGTCAAGTTGTCCGTCTTTCGATCGAGTAAAAAGTTCCCCGCGTGAATGTCGTTGTGACAGTAGACAGTCTGACTATTCACGGCGTCGCACCTCGAACGCACAACTTCGAATAGCAGAGATCTCGCGCTGGCGTCAATCTTCAGGCTGTCCAAGAGGGAACGCTTGGCGGAATCATTCCTAAACATGCTCGGGTCGTTAGCGACGCCGTATGCTAGGTCGAACCACAGCTGAAGCGTGTCCCAGATGGCGTTGGCGCGGCTGCGCTGGACGTCCGCCGAGTTCAGTTGTGGAATCAACTCGGGGCTCACCTCCTTGTGGAGTCGTCGCATCTGGCCCGCAACCCGTCGCAAGAGCTTTCCACCGCTCGCCAACTCTTCTGGTGCCACGCTCTCCGCCTTGATGAACTCTTCCACGAGCCCATTGGCGAAAACTCCCAGTATCTTGGCGCCAAAGCCGCGTTCATTTAACGCGTACGAGGTCTCGCCTTGGACCGCCCGGTGCGTGATGAACACATCGGTCCCCTTACCGAAAACGCGCACGACGACGGCGTCTCTGGGGACGAAACCGTGCCCCATGCTCTGCGCTTCACCTTCATCGTCATCGTCATCGTTCGCATACGTCACCTTGAAGAGCGCGTTGGTGATTCCCCCGGACACTTTCGAGCAAGACATTCGAGAAAAATCGCTCCAGCCCTCCACGAGGCTGGCGCACAACGCTCGCACGCCCCCGTATCCCGTCTTCACCTCGTATTCCGCGTCCAGGGTCACCTTATCCAACCTCGGTACCGGCGTTCCCGACCTTTCCGGGGCGTCCACGACGTCGTCAGCGCCGATCCCGTGCGGCGCCCCACCACCGCCAACGTTCCCCGCGGCGGTGCCTTGCCCTGCGGCGCCCAGTCGCCCCTCCACGACGTACGACGTCAACTCGTCCGACGCTTCGCTCGTTCCCCGTCTCTTGCGCGAGGGAGACGGGGGAACGACCCCTTTCGTCGCTCCGTTCGCCGTCGTCAGCGTTCCCGAAGAGTCGTCGCTCGACATCTCGTCCGTCGTCGTCGTCGTCCGCGGTGTTTTCAAAATCGATATCGAAATCTCGCGAGCCCCGCGAGCACCGCCGCGCACTGCGGACGCCACGCTGTGACCGCGAGCGGCGGCGAGACCGGGGAGACCCGGGTGTGCGCGTGTGTGTGTGTGCGATATCGACGGTACACGACCCGTCATCGTCGGACCGACGCGTACGCGCAAACCCTAGATTTCGACGCGTTTTTCGTTTCGTTTCGCGGGTTTTTTTTATGAGACTCGATGAGGGGTATTTTCAACGGTCGTGAACGGTCGTTTCGTTCAAAACCGGTCCGATGGTCCGGTCCGTTCGTCCGTGTGTGGTTCGGAAGTGAACGACGTCATCCATCCACCGTCATCCACACGCACATCCGTCCGATGGTTCATCCGTCCGATGGTTCGTTCGTCCGTCCGTCCGTGAGGGAGGGGTCGCCCGAACGGGTGACGATGCGATGATTGATTGCGTGGG